>Ga0335085_10000403_pt1 | contig 125359 bp, 103 predicted proteins | sample Lox_Sample_45_FD_206712 | JGI IMG/M metagenome (GOLD analysis project Ga0335085, IMG submission 206712) | Soil microbial communities from Loxahatchee National Wildlife Refuge, Florida, United States - Lox_Sample_4.5 | ecosystem: Environmental > Terrestrial > Soil > Wetlands | place: USA...
GCCGCGGTAGCCGACGCCGCTCCCCGAAGGGCCCACGATGTTCCCGGTGTCGAACCGGAGCCCCGGCACGAGCGTCATCCGCTCGCCGGCGACCATGGCGTAGCGCAGGCCGAACGACAGCATGGTGCCCGCGGCGGCCAGCGACCCTCCGGTGCTGACCCAGTCGCGGCGGTATTCCACCATCGGGCGCCACTGGTTCCGGCCCCGCTGGATGGTGCCCGCCGCGCCGAGCGCGAGCAGGTTCTGCTGGTCGCTGGGCGCATTCGAGGCCGTGGCCGTGCCGGAGGCGCGGTAGACGTCCCACCCGTACACCGCGACGTTCATGCCCGCCACGGGCGCATTCCACGAGGCTTCGGGGATGTAGCGATTGCCCGGCGCGAGCTGCTGGCCGCCGAACTGGTCGTTCGCGAAACTTGAATACGTCAGGCCTAACGAGACTCGTCCCTGGCCCACCAGGCGGTCCATCCCGATGCGCAGCCGCATCTCGGCGCCGGGCTTGAAGTGCGAGTTGACGGAGTCGCTCGTCGCGAGCCGGTAGGTGCCGCTCATGCGGTAGCTGCCGCCGATGCCTATCGCCCACCCGTTGACCGGCACCGCGACGGCGAGGCCGGTCGTGACGCTGGCGCCGGTGCCGAACGACGACACCGGATACGGAATGAGGTCTTCCGCGATGACCCCGGCGACCGCCAGCTGCGGATCGCTCAACTCGGTCGTGCCGGTGGGCAGGTTGGCCGACAGCGTGAACGCGACCACGTCGGGCCGCACCTGGTACACCAGGCGCGCCTGCGTATCGGTCAGGCCGGAGATCGTCGCGCTCGCGCCCGAGGGGTTCGTGCTGCTCGCCCTGGCGAGCTGCGTGCCGAAGTCGAGGCTGACCCGCGGATTCACGGCCCACACCATGCCGACGGGAATCACGAATTCGCTGACCTTCTTCGCGGCCAGCCCGGAGTCGAAGCTCAGGGACCGGAACTCCACCCCCGAGAGCAACGCCCGTCCGCCCGACTGCGCCCGCGCCGCGGCCGGCAGCGCCGCGCCGGCGAGGACGACGAGCCACGCGTACCGCAGGCGACGCGTCACTGCGGCCTCTTGATCACGATCGGGATGGTGGTCTGCGTCTGCCCCGGCGTGTCGGAGTGCGTGACCTCGGGACCCGGATCACGATTGCTCGGCGCGCCGTTCGACGGGCCCGCGTCGCTGTTCTGCTGGCCGGTGGGCGTGCCGTTGGTCGTGTTGGTGGTGCTGGTGAGCACCTGCTGCGTCAGGTTGCTCGGGACGCCGCCGGTTTCGGCGGACGCGTTCTGCACCACCACGGCCTCGACCTGCGTGACGCTCTGGCTGGCGGCGGCGGACAAGTCGGTAGCCGACGCAGCATTCTGGCGCGCCGCCGCGAAACCTGGATCGAGCTGGGCCGCTTCGGCGTAGCTCGAGCGCGCCGCGTCGTAGTTGCCCTGGTCTTCATCTTCGAGGCCGCGGCTGAAGGCGAGGAACGCCTGGAGGTTCTCGGTCGGCCGCTGGCTGATCGCGACGCTGTCGGACGCGGTGAGCGGAATGCCGAGCTGCGCGAAGATCCCGAAGGCGAGACGCTTCTCGATGTCGAACAACCGGTCGAGCTGGTCCGACTCGCTTGGCGGCGTCACCACGCCGGCGCTGCTCACGTCCACCACGGTCGCGTCGACGCGCAGCTCGTTCCCCTGGCCGGTCAGCGAGCCTTGCACCACGCGCTCGGCGCGCAACAGGTGGCCGCTGCGCACGGCGGTCTGCGGGTCGGCCTCGCCCTGGTCGTTCAGGTGCATCTCGTCGAGCATCGCCTGCATGCGATCGCGCTCCAGCACGTGCAGCCGGGGCGATCGCGCCAGGTCGGTCACCAGCAGCTCCGCGAGCCCGCGGCTCAGCGGCTGGATTTGTGTGTTGGTCCCGGTGTACGCGAACGGCATGACCGCGATGGTGTTGGGCTGCGGCGGCTCGGTGGTGAGCGTGGACTCCGCCGCCAGCGCCTGGCGCGCCTGGTACTCCAGTGCGCGGCGGTCGACCAGCGCGAGCCGCTGCTCGGCCGTGTGCCGCAGCGCGCGGCTGTGTGACACGCTGATGTAGTGCTGATACGCCGCTCGCGCGGCAGGAAAGTCGCCGAGCTGCTCGGCCGTCATCCCGAGATAGATAGCCGCGATCGCGTTCTGCGGATCGATCCGGGACGCGGTGTCGAGGGGCGGCTGCGCGTCCGCGTAACGCTGTGCCTTGAAGTACGCCACGCCCAGTCGCGACAGCACGGTCGCGTCGCCCGGCTTCGCCGCGCGTTGCGCCTCCAGAGCGGGAATCTGCTCAGGGGTGATGTCCGCCACGCGCAGGCTGCCCGATGCGCAGGCCGTCAGCCCGGCGAGGCCGCCACACAGGACGAGAGCGCGCACACGACGGATCGCGTTCATCGGAAGATGCCTCGGTCTGAATCGACAGCAGAGGAGCGAGAGTCCCAATAATGCAGTCGCTTGGGGGCGGCGGCAAGCTGTGATCGAGGCATCCCTTGGCAGCCTACAGCCGGTCCCGACAAGGTGCCGTGACTGCGATCACGCGGGGCCTGTGCTGGCCGTACGGTTCGGGCTGCGTCCGACAAAAAAGTCCGCCGGAAGGGGCTTCCGGCGGACGTGGGGGGCGAACAGCCGCGCGGCTAGTGTCTGGCGGCGGTGACCGTGATCGTGCCCGTCATGCCCAAGGCTCGGTGCGGCAGGCAGTAGAACGCGTAGGTACCGACCGGCGCGCCCGCGAAGCTGACGCGGTAGGTCTGGTGCGGCTGCGTCATCATCGGCCCCTGCAGGCTGCCCATCCGATTGGCCATGTTGCTGTTCAGCACGGCCGCCGCGCCCGCGGGGATGTGGGCGGCGTCGAACATCACGTCGTGCGGAAAGCCCGACACGTTGACGAATTCGACCACGTCGCCCTGGTGGATCGTCAGCGTCGAAGGATCGAACATGTATTTCGATCCCTGCATCTGCATGTGGACCTGGACGACCGCCCCCGCCGCCTTGGCGGAAGGCCGGTGCGCGGGCTGCTGTGCCAGGGCGACCTGCGCCACGCTGAGTGCCAGCACCGGTACCGCCGCGAAAACGAAGCGCTTCATGCGAACGACACTCCTAAAGAGAGGAATGGGGAACCGCGTGCTTCCAGTACCCCCGGCCGTCGCCGAGGGTCATCGTCATTGTGAATTCTTTCACAACCGGTCGTATTTTTCAAGCGCGGGGCGGTCCGGCGATTTGCGTGGGGTTTTTGGCCCCGCTAGCTTCACGTGCCCGCAGTGTCTGGGCATTCCTCTTGCGCCGGAGTTCGACGAAGACGTGGCAGGCGACGCCATTCAGATGATGGGCACCATTACCGAGGTGCTCCCCAACACCACTTTCCGCGTCGAGCTCGAGAATGGACATGAGATTCTCGCGTACGTCTCCGGCAAGATGCGCAAGAATTACATCCGCATCCTCCAGGGCGACCGGGTCGCGGTCGAGTTGTCCCCGTACGACCTGACGCGCGGGCGGATTACCTACCGGTACAAGTGAGCCGGGACCGCGTCAGTGCGGGTGGGTCCCGATGCGGTTCCACCGGATCGCGGTGATGGCCGGCAGCGCGCGCCATGAGCTGCCGTCGTAGGAGTAATAGATGAACAGGGGCCGGCCCCGGATGGCCAGGCGGCCGAGGAACCCCCAGTAGCGCGAGTCGTACGAATCGTCTCGATTGTCTCCCATCACAAAGAACGAGTCCGCCGGCACGACCAGCGGCCCCCAGGTGCGCCGGTCCGGCGCGTACGTGGCCTTGTTGACGGACGGCAGCACGTAACCCAGTTGCCACGCGCGCATCGACGGCGATTCGCCCGGCTGGGACTCCGGGTTTGTCCACAAGGCGAACGGCTCGCTCTGCCGGACGCCGTTTCTATACAGGACCGTGTTGCGCATTTCCAGTGTGTCGCCGGGCATCCCGACGACGCGCTTGACGACCTTCACGCCGTCTTCGGTCTTGGAGTCGAACACCACGATATCCGACAGGTGCGGCTCCCGGAACGCCGGCAACCGCACGTGAACGAACGGGACCTCGGCGCCGTACAGCGCCTTGTTCACGAACAGGAAGTCGCCGACCAGCAGGGTGTTCTCCATGCTGCCCGACGGGATCCGGAACGCTTCGACGAGCAGCGCCCGCACCACGAACCAGATGACGAGCGCGACGGCGATGGACTTGACCCACTCCCACGCCCAGCGCGAGAAGCGCTTGTGTGTCGGCGCCGGCCCGTCGGGTTGGGCGGCGGCGGGCGCCTTCGGCTCGCTCACGGCTACGGCCTCCAGTCGGCGATGAAGATGTTCGTCTCGCCCGGCATCCTGTCGTTACGGTTGGAGGCCCACACCAGTTTCCTTCCGTCGGGCGAGAACATCGGAAACGCGTCGAAGCCGGGGTCCGTGGTGATCTGCTCGAGACCGGACCCGTCGAGGTTCACCAGGTAGAGGTCGAAATTCCGGCCCATCGGGTCTCGGAAGTTCGATGCGAAAATGATCTTCCGGTCGTCGGGCGCGAACGCCGGGGCGAAGTTCGCCCCGCCCAGGTGGGTGATCTGGTGGCGGTTGGAGCCGTCGGCGTTCATCACCCACAGCTCCATCTCGAGCGGTCGCACCAGGTGCTCGTGCAGCAGGCGGCGGTAGGCGGCGATCGCGCTGTCGCCCCGCGGATGCCACGCCCGGTACACGATCAGGCGGCCGTCGTGCGAAAACGTCGGCCCGCCATCGTAGCCCACTTCGGTCGTGAGGCGCCGGACGTGCGACCCGTCGGTTCGCATCGTGTAGATGTCGAGGTCGCCCCCGCGCTCCGACGTGAACACGATGGTCCTGCCGTCGGGCGACAGCGTGCCCTCGGCGTCGTACCCCGGCGAGTTCGTGAGCCGGTGCAGGTCCGAGCCGTCGGGGCGCACCGAGTAGATGTCGTAGTCGTCGAGGCGCCACACGTAGCCGTGCGAGTAGTCGGGCCGCGGAGGACAGCCGGGATTGGCGGCGAACGACGACGAGAAGAACACGCGGCGGTCATGGTCGTAGAACCAGCCGCAGGTCGTCTTGCCCAGCCCGTTCGAGATCCGGTGCTTGCCGGAGCCGTCCACGTTCATCACCCACTGCTGGTCGCACGGCACGGTCGAATCCGGCGAGGCCTGCCAGGTGAGTCTGGTGCCGTCGGCCGAGAAGTAGGCTTCGGCGTTCTGAATGCCGAACGTCAGCTGGCGGATGTTGGCGAGGTGGGTCTCGCCGGAGTCGGCGGCCACCGGGAGGCTGGTGGGCCCTTGCCGGGCCTGGGCCGCGGCCGCGGTCAGGGTCGCGGCTGAGACAAAGACGATCAGTGTGCTTCGCATCTTACATCTTAATCAGCCCGCGGCGTTCGTACCTAGCCCGCACGGGCGCCGAGGCTGCGCGGGACGGCGGCGACGTCTAGAAGGAGGAGTCGGAGGCCGGCGGCGGGGCCGACGCCGCCGGCCCCGCGTAGAGACGACGGTACCATATGTAGCTCATGTAGACCGTCTTGACGTAGTCGTTCGTCTGGCTGATGCCGACGCGCTCGACGAACAGATCCGGGTCGCCGAACTCGGGCCAGCGGCGCCACGACCGCACGCGCGTCGCGCCGGCGTTGTAGGCCGCGAGTGTCGCGTACACCGGGAAGGAGTCGGTGGCGATGCGTTCGTGAAGGAACCATGCGCCGAGATGGATGTTGAGATCGGGGACGAACAACAGGGAGGGTTCGAAACCGGGCAGGTGAAGGCGCTGCGCCAGCCAGCGGCCGGTGGCCGGCATCACCTGGGCGATCCCGCGGGCCCCGGCCGCCGACACCGCGCGCGCATCGAACCGCGACTCCTGCCGGATGAGCGCGGCCAGCAACAGCGGGTCGACGCACTGCTCCCGCGCCTCGCCCATGATCACGCCGGCGTACGGCATCGGGAACAAGGCGCGCGCCACCGCCGGCAGCAAGCCGGCCCGCTGCCGCGCCGCCTGGCCCAGCCAGATCGACTCCCGCGCGTACCCGGCCGCCGCCGCCGCGTCCGCCGCGCCAAGCAGCACCTGAACGCTCGCCGCGCTGTCGCCCAGCCACCCCGCCGCCTCGGCACGCGCCTCCGTCTCGAATCCGAGTCCGGCGAGCAGCCGGATGCGGGTGCGTGCCAGCGCCGCCGGGAAGGAGCCGGGCCGCGGCGGCGCGAGCGCGCTGTCGACCAGGAACACGGTGTCGCCGACCAGTTCGCTCGCGCGCACTCCGTAGTAGGTGACGGGAAGGGCGGCGGCGATCGCGCGCAACTCGGCCGCGGCCGTCGTATCGCCGCGCTCCAGCCGCACCCGGGCCTGCCAGTACAGCGGGCCAACGCCGAGCCGGCGCGCCGTGTCGAGCGCCGCGGCGGCGGTGATGAGGGCGCGTGCGGTGTCGGTCGCGCCCGCCGCGTAGAACACCAGGCCGAGACGGAACCGGGCGAGGTTGGCGGCGGGTGTTCCGGAGAAGCGGGTCAGAAGTGTGGTGTAGTCGCGCACCTCGGCAGCGAGATCGTCGTGGGCGCGATGGCGCGTGGCCGAGGCCATCATGGCGCCCGCGACGGCGGTGTCGCCGCTGTCCGCCGCTACCAGGCGCGCGAGCAGCGAATCGGCCGCGCCCAGATCGTCCTCCGCAACGAACACGCGAACCCGTGCGGCACCGATCAAGCCGGGCTGCCGCCGGCCGGCGCGCGCCGCGGCGCTGTCCACCGCCCGCAGGGCGGCGACGGCGTTGTGGCGCGCCGCGAGGATGGACGCCACCTCGAGCCACGCCGCGACACTGGTGTCACGGGCCGTTCGGGTCGCGGCGAGGGCGAGCCGCTCGGCGGCACGCAGGTCGCCGCGCGCCCGGTAGGCGCGGCCCGCCGCCAGATATTCTCCCAGCTCCAGCGCGTCGAAGTGCTCGGTCAGGAACGTGGCGGCGAGCAGCGCGGCGGGCTTCGAGGGGTCGGCGAACAGCACGCTGTCGGCGAGCAGTCTGGCATCGCCGCGGCGGCCCATCTGGTATTCGACTCGCGCGACGTCGAGCGGCTGGCCGAGTCCGCGATAGACCTCCAGCGCGCCCGCCGGGTTTCCGGCGTCGATCCGCCGCTGCGCGGCCAACTGCCCAGCGGCGCGGCGGCTCCCCGGCGTGCGCATGCCGGTGAGCGAAGCGAACGCCAGCGCCGTATCGCGCTCGAGCGTCGCGCGCTTCAGCGCGAACCAGTCTTCAAGTTCCGGCACCGCCTGCGCCGCCCGGCGCCACGCCGCGGCCGCAGAGTCCTGGCTCGCGAAGTTGCCCAGGTCCACCGCGAGCCTGACGGCCGCCGCGGCGTGCGTCGCCGAATCGGCCGCCGGCAGAGCGGCCAGGCGCCGATACTTCTGCGCCGCCGCGGGCCAGCGCCCGGCGTGCTCGTCGGCGCGGGCGGCGAGGGCGAGCAGCGCCGGCAGCGTGTCCACGCCGCGCGCGCGCCGAAGCAACGAATCCACGGTGTCCCAGCGCCCCAGCCCTTCCGCCACGCGCCCGCGCACCAGCACGTCCGCCGGGGCAAGGGCGCGGTGGCCGACCGGCAGCCTCGGCAGCAGCCGTGAGCTGTGCCACCAGCGACCCTGCGCGATCGTGCTGTCGAGGCTGGTGGGCGCCGCGCCACATCCCGGGGCGAGGCGGCCGAGCACACCCTGCGACTGCGACGAGAGGGTCAGCCACGCCATCAGCGCGGCGAGCCACGGTATCAGCTTCACGCCGGCCTGCCGCACCCGCGGCCGACCGCGACTTCGGAATCTCTCACAGGCGCAACTTAGACGGCCGCGCCGCCCGGTCGCTATGGCCGCACGGCGAACACCACAGGCACCACGACGCGCACGCGCACGGCGCGACCTGACATCCTGCCCGGCCGGTACGACGAGCCCGCGACCACCGCCAGCGCCTCGGCATCGAACAGCGCCTGCGACGACTGCACGACCCGCAGCGACGCCGGCTCGACCTGACCGGCGGTGTCGATCACGACTTCGACCAGCACCGTCCCCTCGATGCCGGCGCGGCGCAGGACCTCCGGGTAGCGCACCGGTGGGTGACTCACCAAAACCGGTCGCTCCTCGACGTAGCGCTCGCCAACCGGCGCGGCGCCCGGTGCGACCGGTTCCGCAACGAGTCCGGTGATCGGTGCTCCCGGGCCCGGCGGCAGCGAATCGCCGAGGGGCGGGCCCGGCGGCACGACCGTGCCGACGACCGGAATGCGCTGCGGCAGCTCCAGAACCCCGACCGGCGGAAGAGCCGGGCGCGGGAGACCCGGCGGAACGGCGGGCGCGGGGCGCGTGGGGCTCCACGGCGGCAGGTCGAAAACGGTCGGCGGCGGTGTCGAAACCGGCGGCGGCCGATCGGTGGCGGCGATTGCCGCCGCGATCAGGGTCGAATGCAACAGCAGCGAGCCGGCTTTGCCGGCCCAACCACCGCCGTCACGGTGCGAGCGTGCGGACTCGACAAGGGCGAACATGGCGCCTCCACGTTAGGTCGCGACTCCAACGTGGGAGACGTCGCTGGCGGCAGGATTGACACATCATGACAAATCCGCGACAGCGGGGTGACGCTAGCGCGTCAGGACCTTGACCCCGCGCGGCCCGGCGACAATCGCCTGGTGCGCCATCCGCAGAAACAGCCCGTGCTCGACCACGCCGGCGCGCGGGTCGAGCGCGCGCGCGAGCGCGGCCGGATCAGAGATGCCGCGACCGAACCGGCAGTCGACGATGTAGTTGCCGCTGTCGGTGCGGTACGGCTCGCCCGAGGGCGCGCGCCGCAGGATCGGCTCGGCGCCCAGTCTGCGGAAGAACGCCTCGTGCGACGACCAGCCGAACGGCACGACCTCGACCGGGAGCGGCGCGCGCAGGCCGAGCCGGCGTACCCGCTTGGAGTCGTCGGCGATGATCACGTAGCGCGCCGCCGCCGTCGCGACGATCTTCTCGCGGAGCAGCGCGCCGCCCAGCCCCTTGATGAGCGCGAGGCCCGGGCCGATCTCGTCGGCGCCGTCGATGCACAGCGCCAGGCGCGGGTGCTCCTCGAGCGTGGTGAGTGGAATACCGAGGGCGCGGCACCGCGCCGACGTGTCCTCCGAGGTGGGGACCGCCGCCAGGCCGGCCAGGTCGCCGGTCGCCACGCGCTCGGCGATCGCCTCGAGCAGCGGGCGCACCGTGGACCCGGTCCCCAGCCCGACGACCGTGTCGCCGGTCACCAGGGTCGCGGCGCGACGCGCGGCGGCTCGCTTCAGGTCGTCGGCCGACGCCATGGTGGTTCCCGCTCGAAGGTGGAGGCGCACATGTCCGGCGCGAATGTAGAAGGTGACGCGGCCGGCGACCAGAGGGTCACGCAGGCATTGAAGCAGAAGCGCCCCGGAGGGTCGCATGTCTTGCCTAACATTTCGGATTGCGGTAGTCGCGGCGGCGTTCGTCCTCACGGGATGCGATCACAACGCCGTCGAGCCGCAGCTGACCCAGCTGCCGCGCCCCCTGACGGCGACCGAATCGCAACTGGTCGACGCGGACAACGCATTCGCCTTCCGGCTGCTCGGCGCCGCGCTGCGCGGCGACAGCGCCGCCGGCAACGTGTTCCTGTCGCCGCTCAGCGCATCCATGGCGCTCGGCATGGCGCTGAACGGCGCCGCCGGCGCGACGGCCGACTCGATGCGGACGGCCCTCGGCTACAGCTCCCTTTCCCTGGCGGACATCGACGCGGGATACCGCAGCCTCATCGCCCTGCTCTCAGGTCTCGACGCTTCGGTGACCTGGGATCTCGCCAATTCGGTCTGGTATCGCCAGGACTACGTGTTCCGGCAGTCCTTTCTCGACACCACCCGGGTGTACTTCGGCGCCGCCGTGACGCCGCTCGACTTCACCGCGGCCGACGCCGGCGCCGCAATCAACCGCTGGGTGAGCGACCGCACCCAGGGACGGATCCAGACGATCGTGCCCGACGCCCTGCCGAGCGACGCGATCATGTACCTGGTCAACGCCATCTACTTCAAGGGAGCATGGACGACGCGGTTCGACCCGGCGCGCACCCAGCCGGGATCGTTCGCCGCGCCATCCGGGCCGGTCAGCGTGCCCATGATGCACGCGGACGACGTGCCGGTGCGCCTCGGCGCATCGGGCAACGGCGTTCTGATGGTGGACCTGCCCTACGCGCGCGGCGCCTACGCAATGACGATCGTGCTGCCGCCGGTCGGCGCGTCGGTCGATTCGCTGGCCCAGGGACTCACGCAGCAGCAATGGGATGCGTGGACCGGAGCGCTCGGGGATGTCTCGACGAGCGTGGAGATGCCGAAATTCACCGTGCGCTACGGCACCGCACTGGACGACGCCCTCCGTGCGCTGGGCATGGGCATCGCCTTCTGCGACAGCATGCAGTTCGATTTCACGGGGCTCGACCCGTCGGGGCGCGCCTGCCTGACCGGCGTGCGGCACGAGGCGTTCGTGCAGGTGGACGAAGCCGGCACCGAGGCGTCGGCCGCGACCTCGGTCGGCGTCGGGGTCACCGTCGCGCCGCAGACCATCCTTATCGACCGCCCGTTCCTGTTCGCGATCCGGGAGCGGTTGAGCGGGACCATTCTGTTCCTCGGGGTGATTCGGGACCCGAGTTCCTAGCGGGCGCTGCGGCGCGCGCTCGGCGACGCGGCGATGAGCGGGCCGGTCGGGCTGGTTGCGGCGGGAGTAGTGGCCAGGGGCGGAATCGAACCGTCGACACGCGGATTTTCAGTCCGCTGCTCTACCAACTGAGCTACCTGGCCGGAACTATACGGCAGAAGAACTTAGCGGGCTTTCCTGCTTGGTGGGAGTGCCTGCGCTGCCCCTGGTTTGCCATCGAAACGCCTGGCGACGGCTTCGGCCAGATCGGCTTCGTCTATGATGTTGTAGCGGTCGAACATTGCCCACGTCTTCCAACCGCAAAGCAGCAGCGAATCGCTTCAATAGGACGAGCGCATCGCGCACCAGGCCTTCGCGTGTTCGAAGGCTCCGCGCTCATCGGCCCGGCCGGTACAGGCTCGCCAGCGCGAACATCCCCGCCGCGATCGTTACGATCACCGGGCCGCTCTCCCGGCCGAGCGCGGCGGCGAGGTACGTGCCCGCGACGGTCGCGACCACGGCGAGCGCCACCGACACCGCGAGCATGCCGCGCAGGTTACGCGCCAGGTGGCGCGCGGTGGCGGCGGGGATGATCAGCAGCGAGCCCATCAGCAGCACGCCGAGGTAGCGCAGCCCGAGTGCCACCGTGACCGCGAACGCGACCAGGAACAGCAGGTTGAGCCGCGGCACGTCAATGCCGGACGTGCGGGCGATGTCGGGCGAGACGAGGGCGACTACGAGCCGGTCGCGCGCCAGCAGGGCGAAGCCCACCACCGCCGCCGCGCCGACCGCGCCGGCCGCCATCTCGAAGGCGCCCAGCGCCACCGGTCGGCCGAACAGCGCGTCCATCAGCTCCTCGCCCGTGGTGAGCAGCGCGCCCACCGCGAGCGCGGCGGAGAAGACCACGCCGACCACGGTCTCGGTTGAGATGCCGGTCCGGCGCTCGAGGAGCCACACCAGCACGGCGCCGGCGAGCAGCGCGGCGAGCGCGCCCGGAAGCGGGTGGAAGCCCAGGAGCAGCGCGAGGCCGATGCCCGGCAGCGCCACGTGCGAGAGCGCGTCGGCGGCGAGCGTCATCCGGCGCATGAGCGCGAAGCAGCCCATGAGGCCGGCCGCGACGGCCGTGAGCGAGGAGAGCGCCAGCGCGCTAGCGGTCGGGCTCGTCATGGACATGGATGCCGACGGCGGAGCCGTAGAGGCGGCTCAGTGCGTCGGGCGTCAGGACTGCGCGTGGCGCGCCGAAGCAGCGGTACTCGCGGCTCAGGCACAGCACCTGGGTCGCGTAGCGGGAGACCACGGTGAGGTCGTGGGAGATCGCCAGAACGGTGGTGCCGTTCTCCTGGAGCCGGTGCACCACCGCGTTGAGTTGCTCCTGGCCCGGCTCGTCCACGCTTGCCGTGGGCTCGTCGAGCAGCAGCACGTTCGGCTTACCGAGCAGCGCGAAGGCTACCAGTAGCCGCTGGAACTGGCCGCCCGACAGCACGCCGATGGGCACGTCGAGCGCGGCGCGCGCCAGGCCCACCGTGCCGAGCGCGTCCGGCACCGCGTCCGGCGAGGAGCGCAGCAGCCGGCCGCGCGCCCGCAGCAGGTCGCGTCCCGTCACCGGCAGGTCGCGCTCAAGGTCGAGCTTCTGCGGCACGTAGCCCAGTCGCGTGCCCGGCGCCCACCGCACCACGCCTTCGTGCGGGATGGCGCCGATCAGGGCGCGGAACAGCACCGTTTTCCCCGCGCCGTTGGGGCCGATCACGGCCACACCGGCGCCCGCCGGAATCCGGAACGACAGGTCCTCCAGCACGGCAGACCCGCCGAACCGCACTGTGAGGTGCTCGACCTCCAGTGCGCTGCCCGGCTCGTCCACGTTCGGCGCGGTCACGCGCCGCGCCATTCCAGGGCGGCGGCGCCGGCCGGGGTAGCCGCCGGGAGAGTCGCGGTGACGATGAGCGCCGACGACAGGCACCATGCGCAGGAGGCGCCGATCACGAACGGCTCGCGCACCGTCAGGTAGACGACGCCGTCGAACGCGGGTCGCATGACCAGACGATCTACGCTAGCGGCCGGGCCGCTTGCAGATCGGCCCTGCCAGGCGTTGCACGTTCGAGGACTGATTGTCAGTGCAAGCGTGCGAAGGTCACAGACTGCTCTCAGTGTTCACCCAGGAGATGCGGTGAATGTCGACGGTTGCCCGTGGCAACGAGATACCCCGATCGGGGCGGTACCAATCAATCCTCAGGTTTGCCGTAGCGTTTGCCGGCCAGTGGCAGCCGATACGTTCACAATAGGTCCAGTGGAGCCCGTTCGCCAGAATGAAGAAGGGGCGAAAGATAGATGGCGCACCAGGTTGGGCCAAGAGCGCGCCGCATGGCGCCGCCTGCCGCCGGGCGGTAGGTTTGCCCGCCATGGCGAAGTTCCCGAATCTGACCGTGCTGGACCACCCGCTCATCCGGCACAAGCTGCACGTGCTCCGCGACAAGGCGACCCCGGTCAAGGACTTCCGCGACCTCGTTGCGGAAATCGCCATGCTGATGGCGTACGAGGTGACCAAGGACCTGCCCACCGAGCCCGTCGAGCTCGACACGCCGCTCGAGCACATGACCGGCGAGAAGGTGGCGGGGAAGAAACTCACGCTGGTGCCGATCCTGCGCGCCGGCCTGGGGATGGTCGAGGGGACGTTGCGGCTGATCCCCTCCGCGCGCGTGGGCCACGTCGGGCTGTACCGCGACCACGACACGCTCAAGCCGGTCCCGTACTACTTCAAGGTGCCCGCCGGCGGCGACCGGCGCGATTTCTTCGTGCTGGACCCGATGCTCGCGACGGGCGGGTCCGCGGTCGACGCCTGCACGACGCTCAAGAAGGCCGGCGCGCGCTCGCTCCGGTTCCTGTGCATCGTGGCCGCGCCCGAGGGCGTGCGCGCGATGCTCGCCGCCCACCCCGACGTTCCCATCTACGCCGCCGCGCTCGACCGCCAGCTCAACGAGCACGGCTACATCCTGCCCGGGCTCGGCGACGCCGGAGACCGGATCTTCGGTACGCGTTAGGCTACGGCCGGCGCGCTGGCGTCGGGTACGCCGGCGCCGCCGGCACCGGCACCGGGTGCTCGCGGATCTCCCGCTCCAGATACGCCGTCGCGGCCTCGAGCTGCGCGTCGCGCCCGTGGAACGTCGCGACGGGCAGATCGTCCACTACGCTGTCGGGGTCGACCCCGTGCCGCTCGATGAGCCACGCGCCTTCGGGGCCATATACGCCGAACTCGGCCGCGGTGGCGATGCCGTGATCCACCAGCACGTTGCTGGAGGTGAGCCAGATCTCACCGCCCCAGGTGCGCGTGCCGATGATCCTGCCCAGCCCCAGGCGCCGAAAGCCCTCCGCGAACGCCTCGCCGTCCGACGCCGTCCACTCGTCCACCAGCACCACGATGTGCCCCCGGAATGCCCACTGCATGTTCCAGTACGGGCGCCCGACGCGCGGCTGCCAGTACATCCAGGCGCGCCGCAGCAGGCGGCTCAAGATCCAGCTGTCGATGTTGCCGCCGCCGTTGTGCCTGACGTCGATGATGAGCCCCTGCCGGTTGAACACCGGATAGAAGTCGCGCGTCCACTGCGCCATGTCGCCGCTGCCCATGGCGCGCAGGTGGACGTAGCCGATCTGTTGCTGCGCCGCACTGTCCACCCAGCGGCGGCGCGACAGCTCCCAGTCGCCGTAGCGAAGCCCCGCGGCCCGGCCGGCGGAGACCGGCGTCACCATGACGTCGCGCGCCGGCGCGCGGCCCTGCGGCAGCACGCGCAGCCGGACCGGCCGGCCCGCCTCGTTGCGCAACAGCGCCGCCGGGTCGGGAACCGACAGGGTGGCCGTCCCGTCGATCATCTGGATGACGTCGCCGTCCCGCACGTCGACGTCGGGCCCCTGCAGCGGGCCGATCTGGTCGGGGAAATCCGGGTCGGCCTGGTAGACGTGCGCGACCCGCCAGCCGCCGGCCGCCGAGTCCGGCGCCAGCATGGCGCCTAACGACGCCACCTGCACCTGGTCGGCGCCCTGCCGCATGTCGCCGCCGTACACGAACGTGTGGAGCGCCGACAGGTTCGAGACCATCTGCGCGATGACGTCGGACAGCTCCGCGCGCGACGTCACCCGGTCCACGAGCGGCGCGTACTGCCGCTCCACCGCCGCCCAGTCCGCGCCGTTCATCCCGCGGTCGTAGAAGTAGTCGCGCTCCAGCCGCCACGCCTCGGCGAACATCTGCCGCCATTCGTCGCGAGGCGCGAAGTGCAGCGCCCAGCCGGTCAGGTCGACCTTGGTGTGTGGGCCGAGCGTTGCCGCGGCGCCGCTGGCCGCGTCGATGACGTGCAGGTCGTCGCCCACCCGGACCAGCGCCTTCTTCCCGTCGGCCGAGACCTCGAACAGGCGCACGCCGTCGAGCACGTGGACCGGTGCGCCGGCGTCGGGCTTGATTTCGAGGCTCAGCAGGGTGGCGCCATCGCTGCTGCCGGCCGGCGAGCTGAGCCACAGCACGCGGGTGGCGGTGACCGCGAGGTTGCCGTAGTCGCCGGCGGGAACCGGCACCTCGAACAGGCGCCCCGGCAACCCGTCGAGCTCGATGCGCACGCTGTCGCGCGCCGTGCTGTCGGCCCGCGTCGAGTCCGCCGCCGGAGCCGCATGGCCGCGCCGCGCCGGCCGCGCCGCGGCGTGGGTCGAGTCCGCCGCCGCGTGGTGCGCCGCCGCGCGCACGCTGTCCTCCCGCTCCACTTCATCCGCCGCGCGGAACGGCGACCGCAGGCCCGACCGCAACGCGAGCTGGTAGATCTTCGTCTGCCGGTCGAAGAACGGCTCAGGCGCGCGCGGGCCCCAGGGCCCGTCGACCAGGGATTGGAAGTTCCGGTCCGACAGGAAGTAGAGCCACTTGCCGTCCGGGCTCCACGCCGGCGCATAGCTGTCCACGCGCTCGCTGGTGATCGGCGTGGCGCGGCCGGTTTCCATGGAGTACAGCACCAGGCGCGAGAATGTCTGGTTGGGCTCGGTGTACACGAGCCACTTGCTGTCCGGCGACCAGGTGAGATCCGACGGCAGGTCCACGCTGTCGCTTTCGATCCTGGTGGCCCGGCGGGTCCGGAGATCCCACACCCACAGGTCCTGGTTCTTGTCGGCGAACGCGAGATGCTGCCCGTCCGGCGACATCACGCCGTCGAACCGCAGCACCGCCGCGCTGTCCGTGAGACGCTCGCTTGCGCCGATGCCGTTGGCTGGAAGGCTCCACCACTCCGTCTCGCCGGTCTGGTCCGACAGCGCGTACAGCGACTGCCCGTCGGGCGCGAAGCGCGCCGAGCGGTAGCGCACGCCGGGCGTGTGCGAGGCGTCGACGAGGCGACCGTCGCCGACCGAGGCCACGAAGACCTCGCCGCGCGCGGTCAGCGCGACGCGGTCGCCGTCCGGCGAGACGTGCGCCGACGTGAGGTAGTCCATCGGCGTGGTGACCCAGCGCTCCCGCGTCTGGTCGAGATCGCTCGCGAGCGTGATGGGAATTTCGTGGTCCTCGCCGGTGGCGATGGTGACGACGCGCAGGTCGGCGCCGAGCTGATACACGATGCGGCCGTCCGACAATGCGGCGCCGCGGATGTCGAACTCGCGCTGGTGGGTGAGCTCGCGCGGGTCGCTGCCGTCCGGCGCGATGGACCACAGGTTCATGGTTCCGTCGCGGTCGCTGATGAAGTAGACGCGGCCCTGCCATAGCATCGGCGAGCGCGAGGTGCCGGGGTAATCGGCGGTGAGCGGCGTGGCTTCCGCCGCGCCGGGCGCGAGCTTCCACAACTGCGGCGCGGTGCCGCCCTGATAGCGCCGCGTATTGCTGCCCTGGAAGCGCTGGCGCGTGAAGTACAGCGTGCCGGCGGAGTCGTAGACGCCGTCCGCCGCCTGCGAGAGCGGCACGAGGTCGCGGCGGTCGTTGGTGGTATCGAGCCGCACCAGCTGCGTGTTGGGCAACGTGGAATAGAGGCGCGTGGCATAGAGCACGTGGCCGTCGCCGGTCCACCCGACCACACTCGCGCCGCCGTCGTACGTGCGGCGCGTGGGAAGCCCGCCCGCCAGCGGCATGGTGTACACGTCCGTCGGACCTTCGTAGCTCGCCGAGAACGCCACCGTGCGCCCGTCAGGCGAAATCGCGGCGTTGGTTTCCTCGCCGGGGTGGCTGGTGAGGCGCTGCGCGGTGCCGCCCGCGATCGACACCGTCCACAGGTCGCCCTCGGCGGTGAACACCACCCGATCGCCGAAGACGGCCGGGAAGCGGTAGTAGCCGCGCGGGCCGGGCATTTGCGGCGTTGCGGCGGGCAAGGCGGCGAGGAGCGCGACGAACCAAACAGCGCGTTTCATGTTGACCCCGGTTGTCGGTTGCAGACGTCCGCGAAAGTACGGCGTCCGACGCACGGCGGCCAGCCACTTCCGCGCGGCACGCGCGAACCGCACTATTTGCGCATGCGCCTGACCTTCTACGGAGCGGCCGGCGAAGTCACCGGCTCGATGCATTACCTCGAGGTGGGCGGCAAGCGGGTCCTGATGGACTGCGGCCTGTTTCAGGGCCGCCGCGAGGAAGCCCGACGGAAGAACGAGCAGTTCCCGCTCCAGCCCGCCGACATCGACGCCGTCGTCCTCTCGCACGCGCACATCGATCACTGCGGCCGGCTGCCCATCCTGCACAACTTAGGCTACCGCGGGCCCATCTACTGCACGCCGGCCACCCGCGACCTCTCGGCCATCATGCTGTCCGACGCCGGGTTCATTCAGGAGAAGGACTGGCAGTTCCTGCACAAGCGCGGCCAGACGGACCTGGCCGCGCCGCTGTACACGGCGGCGGACGGCGAGGCCGTGCCGGAGACCATGATCACGGTGCCGTATGAAACGCCGACCGACGTGGTGCCGGGCGTGCGCGTCACGTACGTGGACGCCGGCCACATCCTGGGCTCGGCGTCGGTGGTGCTCGAGATCGACACGCCGGGCCGCCCCACGCGGCTGGTGTTTTCGGGCGACATCGGGCGCACGGGCCTGCCGATCATTCGCGACCCGAAGCCGCCCGCCTCGGACACGCCGGCCGACGTGCTGATCATCGAGAGCACCTACGCCAACCGCGTGCACGAATCGGTCGGCGAAGCGCAGGACCTGCTCCAGAAGTACGTCAACGCGGTGGCCCAGCGCGGCGGCAAGATCTTCATTCCGGCGTTCGCGGTCGGCCGCGTGCAGGAGATCATCTACGAGCTGCACGGCCTGGCCGACGCGAAGAAGATCCCGCAGATCCCGATTTACGTGGACTCGCCGCTGGCGGTAAACGCGACCGACGTGTTCCGGAAGCACCCGGAGCTGTTCGACCGCAGCGAAGCCATGATCCAGCACACCGACAAATTGTTCGAGTTCCCGCTGGTGCATTACGTGCGCTCGGTGGACGAGTCCAAGAAGCTCAATGAGCTCCGCGGACCCGCGATCATCGTGGCCGCCTCCGGCATGGCGGAGTCGGGCCGCATCCTGCACCACCTGCGCAACGGGATCGGCGACCACCGCAACCTGGTGCTGCTGGTCGGATTCCAGGCGAGCCACACCATGGGCGAGCGGCTGCGCAGCGGCGCCTCGGAAGTGCGGATCTACGGAGAGCCGGTGCGGGTGCGCGCCGAGGTCCAGATGATCGCCGGTTATTCGGCGCACGCCGACCGCCCGGAGCTCAAGGCCTGGACGGAAGGGTTGCGCGCGCGCCCCAGACGCGCGTTCCCGGTTCACGGCGAGCCGGACCGACTCGCCGGCATGGCCGGCCTGCTGACCGATCTCGGCGTCGCGAACGTGGCGGTTCCGGCGCTGGGCCAGTCGTTCGAGTTGTAGCCGCGCGAGGCGGCGCTCTACCGAGCGTGCGGGGCGTGCCTCTAGCTTAGAGTCATGCGTCGGTTCGTGGTCACCGTGGTCGTCTGCTGCGCCGTCGCGTGGGTCGCGAGCTTCAGCGCGGTCGTGCGCGCGGCCCACCACGACGCCGCCGCGCCGGCCGATGCCATCATCGTCCTGGGCGCCGCCCAGTACAACGGGCACCCCTCGCCGGTCCTCAAGGCGCGGCTCGACCACGCCGCGGCCCTCTACGCCCGTCACCTGGCGCCGGTCGTCATCGTGACCGGCGGCGTGGGCGCCCGCGATTCGGTGAGCGAGGCGGCGGTGAGCCGCCGCTACCTGCGCGAGCGCGGCCTGCCGGACTCGGCGGTCATCGCCGAGGCGACCGGCAACACCACCGAGCCCTCGCTGCGCGCCGCCGCCACCGTCGTCAAGGCCCGCGGCGGCCGGCGGGTGATCCTGGTGAGCGACGGCTTCCACCTCCTGCGCCTGGCGATCGTGGCCCGGCGTCTCGGCCTCACCCCGTTAGGCTCCCCGGCGCCCGGCAGCCCGATTCTCTCCAACCGGCGGCGCGAGCTGGGGTACCTGCTGGCCGAGTCGTTCAAGGCGCCGGCCGCCTACGTGCTGACCCAGACGCGCTGACCGGGCGCCGCGCGGTGCGACGCGCGCCCTACCGCTCCGCAGGCGGCGAGCGTTGATTTAGCGCGGCCAACGGAACGAGGGCTCCATGACGGATCGATGGTCGGTACGAGTGGTGGCGGCGGCGGGCTTCGTCCTGCTTACGGGCGCGACCGCGGGGCGGGCGCAGACGCTGCGGGTGCCCTACCAGACGTTCACACTGGCCAACGGCCTCCAGGTGATCGTGCACGAGGACCATTCGGTCCCGATCGTCACGGTGAACACCTGGTATCACGTCGGGTCGAGCGACGAGCGTCCGGGCCGCACTGGCTTCGCGCACCTGTTCGAGCACCTCATGTTCATGGGGTCCGAGCACGTGCCCACTGGCGAGTTCGACCGCCTGCTCGAGGCGGCCGGCGCGGACAACAACGCGTCGACCAGCGAGGACCGCACCAACTTTTACGAGGATGGGCCGAGCAATTCGCTTGCGCTCATGCTGTGGCTCGACAGCGATCGCATGGGCTACCTGCTCCCCGAGCTGACGCCCGACAAGGTCAACATCCAGCGCGGTGTCGTGGAAAACGAGCGCCGCCAGAGTTACGAGAACCGACCCTACGGTCTCGCGCAGGAGAACATCCTGTCGCGGCTCTATCCGCCCACCCATCCGTACAGCTGGCCGGTGATCGGCTCGATGACCGACCTCAACGCGGCGACGATCGAAGACGTGCGCGATTTTCACCAGCACTACTACATGCCCAACAACGCCGCCATGGTGGTGGCCGGAGACGTGACGCTGCCCGAAGTGCGCCGGCTCCTCGAGCAGGACTTCGGCGGCATCGCCCGCGGGCCGGTCGTGGAACGCCGTGAGGCGCCGCCCGTCAGCCTCGCGGCCAACGTGTTCGGCACACTCGAAGACCACGTGCAACTGCCCCGCGTGTACAACGCCTGGCACACGGTGAAGGCGTTCGCGCCCGACGACGCGGCGCTCGACGCGTTGAGCGACGTGCTCGCCGGCGGCCGCTCCTCGCGGCTCTACAAGCGGCTCGTCTACGACATGCAGATCGCCACCGACGTGGTGGCCTTCCAGGACGGCGGGCGCATCGACGGCAAGTTCGAGATCTACGCCACCGCGCGGCCTGGACACGACCTGTCCGAGATTCAGCGCGTGATCGACGAGGAGTTGCAGCGGATGGCCGACGCCGGGCCCACCGCGCGGGAAGTCGAACGGGTCCAGCATCAGGCCGAAGCCAGCTTCCTCGATCAGATGGAGCGGATCGGCAGCTTCGGCGGCGTGGCCGACGAGCTCAACTACTACAACTACTTCGTCGGCTCGCCCGACTATTTCCAGCAGGACCTCAACCGCTACCGCGCGCTCACCCCCGCCGACCTCCAGCGGGTCGCCCGCGACTACCTCGTGCAACCCCACCGGGTGGTGCTCAGCGTGGTGCCCGAAGGGCAGACCAATCTCGCGGTGAGCGAGGGGGTGGTGCCATGAAGACGTGCCCGGTGCTGCTCGCGCTGCTGGCTCCGGTCGCGCTGCTGGCGCAGGGCGTGGATCGCGCGCATCCGCCGACCCTCCCGCCGCCGCCGACGCTGCGCGTGCCGGTCGCCCAGACGGCGACCCTGCCGAACGGCCTCGAGCTGGTCGTCGTGGAGAAGCACGAGGTGCCGGTCGTCGACGTGCAGCTGACCGTCGGCGCCGGCTCGGTGCGCGACCCGGACAGCGTGCCCGGCCTCGCCACGTTCACCGCCGCGATGCTCCAGCAAGGCGCCGGCACGCGCGGCGCCCTCGACATCGCCGACCAGATCGCCTACCTCGGCGCCGATTTCTCGACCAGCGCGACCTACGACTACGCCGACGTCTCGCTCCACGTGCCCAAGCGCCAGCTGGCCGATGCGCTCGACCTGATGGCCGACGTGGTCCTGCGGCCGACGTTCCCGGATTCGGAGATCGCGCGGCAGCAGCAGCAGCGCCGCACCAACATCCTCCAGTACCGCGACAACCCCGTCACGCAGGCGACCCTCGCCTTCTCGGCGACCGTCTACGGCATGCAGCATCCGTACGGCCGGCCGCTCAACGGCACCGCCGCGTCCACCGAATTGCTCAGCGCCGATCGCGTGCGTGCGTTTTACGGCCAGTACTACCGCCCCAACAATGCGCGGCTGTTGATCGTCGGCGACGTCACGCTCGCCGAAGCACGCCGCATGGTCGGCGCCCGGTTCGGAGCCTGGCAGCGCGGCGCGATTCCGCCGCTCCCCGCCGCGACGCCGCCCGCGCCCGTCGCGCGCGCCATCTACCTGGTGGACAAGCCCGGCGCGGCGCAGTCGGTGATCCGGATCGGGCAGGTGGGCATCGCGCGGAGCTCGGCGGATTATGCCGGCGTCCAGGTGCTCAACACCCTGCTCGGCGGCTCGTTCACCTCGCGGCTCAACCAGAATCTCCGCGAGACGCACGCGTTCACCTACGGCGCCGGTTCCGCGTTCGCGGCGCGGCGCCTGGCCGGCCCGTTCATCGCGCAGGCCAGCGTGGTGACCGCCAAGACCGACAGCTCGCTGATCGAGTTCATGCGCGAGCTGCGCCGCATCCGCGAGGAACCCGTGCCGGCCGACGAGCTGGCGAAGGCCAAGGCGTACATCACTCTCGGCCTGCCCGGCGACTTCGAGACGACCGCCGGGACCTCGGGCGAGTTCCTCGACCTGGTCGTCAACGACCTGTCGCTCACCTGGTTCGCGGGGTACATCCGGGCCGTGAACGGCGTGACCGCGGCCGACGTGCAACGCCTCGCGCAGCGCTACATCGACGTGGACCACCTCGACATCGTCGTGGTGGGCGACCGGAGCCAGATCGAGGCCGGCCTGCGCGCGGTCAACGAAGGGCCGATCGAGCTGCGCGATTTGTGGGGCGCGCCCGTGCAGTGACGGGCCAGCCCCCCGGCACGATCGCGACGCGGCGCGTCTACACCGGACGCGTGGTGAACCTCGACGTCGACACGGTCCGCTATCCCGACGGCACGGCCGGCGAGCTGGAGATGATCCGTCATCCCGGCGCGTCGGCCGTGCTGCCGATTCTGCCGCCGCACGACGGCGCGGATCCCTCGGTGCTGCTCATCCATCAGTACCGCTACGCGGCCGACGGCACGCTGTGGGAAGCGCCGGCCGGCCGGCTCAACCCCGGCGAGGCGCCGGAAGCGTGCGCGCGCCGCGAACTCGAGGAAGAAACCGGCGCGGTGGCCGGTCGTCTCGAGCACCTGACGACCGTGTACACCACCCCGGGCTTCACCGACGAGCGCATCCACTTGTTCGCGGCGTGGGTCACCGAGACACGCGAACACCGCCGCGAAGCCGACGAGTTCATCGAAGTCCGGGCCTGGCCCCTGTCGGCGGTCCTGGAGATGATTCGCACCGGCCAGATCACGGACGGCAAGACCATCGTCCTTGCACTCTATTTCGCCGGGTTTGGCCTGGGGCTGTAACCGAAAAGGGACAGTCGGCGGCGGTGCCCCTGGTGTTCGATTTCGCATCACTTTGCCCGGCAAACCCATAGGCTCCAGCGCGTTACCTAATTCGAACAGATCGAGTCCTCATCAGGGTACGGTTCCTGCTTGTTTGGAACCCTCGAACCACTCGACCCGTTGGGGGCATCGTGGCTCTCGCAACCCGAGAAGTTCTCCGGCCGCTCACGCGGCCCGTTCCCGCAGGACCTTTCGATGGCCTAGACGACTCGGCGGTGGTGCGGGCGTCGCTTGAGGGCGAGGACCGCGCTTTCACCGAGCTCGTGGTGCGCTACCAGACACGGCTGCTCAACTTCATCTATCGGACCATCGGCGACCGCGAGCGCGCCGAAGACCTGGTGCAGGAAGTGTTCGTCCGCGTCTACCGGCACCTGCACCGCTTCGACCAAGGCAAGAAATTCTCGACGTGGATCTACACGATCGCGTCGAACCTGGCCAAGAACGAGCTCCGCAACCGCAGCCGCAGCCCGCTGGTGTACTTCCAGGCCCTCAAGAAGGAGTGGGAGGCCGATCATCGGCCGCTCCAGTTCGAGGACGTGTCGTCGAAGCCCGACGACCTGTACCGCAAGCGACACCTGCGCGAGCTGGTCGAGTGGTCCGTCGAGCGACTGCCCGAACACCACCGCGTGGTGTTTGTCCTGCGCGAGCTGGAAGGCAAGAGCTACGAGGAGATCGCCGAGATCACCGGCTGCAATCTCGGGACGGTGAAGAGCCGGCTCAATCGCGCCCGCAACAGCTTCGCGACGATCATCGCCCCGCAGCTCGACTGACCTCGGCCGACCCGCCGGCTTGCGGCCTCCGCCTGGAACCCCGGGCGGGGGCCGTGGTACTATCCATACATCCCGACACGACCTTGATGGACTGCTCCCAGTTTCGCGGCGCGTACTCCGATTTCGTCGACGGTTTGCTCGACGAACGCGACGAGGTGGCCCGGTTTCGGCACCTCGCCGAATGCCGGTCGTGCCGCAGGTTCCACGAGGCCGTCCAGTGGGGCGCCGAGCAGTTGCGCCGACAGCCTCAGGTCCTGCCGTCGGGAGATTTCCGGGATCGGCTGGAGCGCCGGCTTCGGGCCGGACCGGTGAGGCGAACCCCGGCGGCCCGGGCGTGGTCGAGCGCGGCCGCGACCCTCATGGGCTTCACCGTGGCCGCCGCCGCCCTGTTCGCGTTCGACGTCGTTCGCGCCCGGCCCACGACGGCGCTGTTCGCCGGGGACCCGCCGCCGATCATCCCGACGCCGTTCGCGCCGGTGGCCCGGTCGGCCGGCACCGATGTCGTGGCCAGGGCCTTGCTCAGGTTTGAGGCTTCGGGCGACAGCTTCGCCGTGCAGCCCCGGCTCCACCCCGCGCCGCTGGCGGCGCGGACCAGCCGCTAGCCCGCCACCGCCTTTTCCGCCACGGTCGCTCGGGCTACGTTACGCCCGATGCCCTCCCTCGAATTCGACGATTTCATGCGGTCCGTACAGAGGGGCGAGATCGCGCCTGCCTACTACCTTCATGGCGATCAGGACGTCCTCAAGAACGAGGCCCTGCAACTCGCGCTCGACCGCGCGCTCGATCCCTCGACCCGCGATTTCAACCTCGACCGGCGCCGTGCCGCCGAGTTGTCCGCCGAGGAGTTCCGCTCGCTGGCGCTGACCCCGCCGATGATGGCCCCGCGCCGCGCCGTGGTCGTGTCGGAGGCCGAGGACCTTCAGCAACGCCGCGCCAAGACCCAGCAACTCCGGACGGCGGTGCTCGAGTACCTCGCCCGCCCGCTCCCCGAAACGCTGCTGGTGCTCGTTCAATCGGCCGGCGAAACGGCCGATCCCGAGCTGGTGCGCCGGGCCAGCGCGGTGGAATGCAAGGCGTTGGAGCCCGCGCGCGTGCGGAAGTGGATTCAGCATCGGGCGACCCAGCAGTCGCTCACGCTCGACGACGACGCGGTGCGGCACCTGTACGACGTCGCCGGTGACGACCTGGCGCAACTGGGCGCGGAGCTGGCCAAACTGAAAGGCGCGGTCGGCGACCGCGCCGCCACCGTGGCGGACGTCGCCGACCTGGTCGGCATTCGCCGCGGCGAGACCGTGCACGAGTTCGTGGACGCCGTCACGGGTCGCCGCTTCGCCGACGCGGCGGGCATGGTGTCTCACCTGCTCAATGCGCCGGGCCAGAGCGGCGTGATGCTGGTGATCTCGCTCGGCACCGCGCTTGCCGGCGTCGCGCTCGCGCGCGCGCAGCTGGACGCGCGGCGCCGCGCCGTGGCCGCCGACCTCAAGGAGACGTTCTTCCAGGTGCGTCCATTCGGCGTGCGCGACTACAAGGAACGGGCCGACCGGTGGGCGGCGGACGCGCAGGGTTGGACGATGGCCGATCTCGATGCCGCATTCGCCGCGCTCCTCAAGGCCGACAAGCGCCTCAAGAGCACGGCCGCCGCGGGCGAGGGCGACATTCTGGTCGAGCTGCTCCTCGGCATGGCCGCGGTGGGGGTCGCGTGAGGAGTCCCCTGGTTGTCGCCGCCTGCCTGTCCGCCGCGGCGCTCGCGCCCGCCGCCCTGCGCGCCCAGACGTCTCCCGAGCTGGTGGGCGCCATGCAGCTCGCGGCCGAGGGGCGCACCGATTCCGCGCGCCAGGTCGTGGCGGCGGTGCTGGCGCGCACTCGTCCCGGCGATTCGCTGTACGTCGAGGCACTGTACTGCCGCGGCCGCCTCGGGAGCAACGCGGACAGCGCCCGGCACGACCTCGAGCGGGTCGCCATCGAGTTCTCGAACTCGCGCTGGGCGGACGATGCCTTGCTGCAGCTCACCCAGCTGGCGCTCACCTCGGGCAATCCGGCCGGCGCGCTGGGGTACGCCCAGCGGCTCCGCTCCGACTATCCCAGCTCGCCGCTCCACGCCGCGGCGGCCCTGTGGGGCGGCCGCGCCGCGTTCGACGCCGGCCAGGCGCCGGTTGCCTGTGCGCTGCTCGATTCGGCGCGAGCCGAGGATCCCGGGGACATCGAGTTCGAGAACCAGGTCGCGTTCTTCCGGTCGCGGTGCACCAGCGTCGCGCTCGCACCCGCGACGACACCCGCCGCGGCGCCCGATTCCGCGCACCAGGCCGCAGCGGTGCCCGCTGCCGCCGCAACACCCGCGGCGGCGTCGCAGGCCTCGGCCACCACCGCGCCCGCGCCGACTCCTGCAACCCCGCCGGCAGCCAGGTCGCCGGCGCCGCCCGCCGCCGCGCCGTATGCCGTGCAGGTCGCCGCAACGCGGACCCCGGCGGCCGCCCGCGAGGTCGCTGGTCGCATGACCCGCGCCGGCTTCACGGCCGGCGTGCTGCACGGCCGCGACGGCTACTACCGAGTGCAACTGGGCCCGTACACCACGCTCGCCGCGGCGCGCGCGGCCGCGCAGCGGGCGAGTCGGCTGGTCCACGGGCGGCCCTTCGTGGTGCGCCGATGACGCTCCCGGGCCTCGACGTCCCTACCCCGCTCATGCAGCAGTACCGCGAGATCAAGGCGCGCCACAAGAACGCGATCCTGTTCTTCCGGATGGGCGACTTCTACGAGACGTTCGAGGAGGACGCCGAAGTCGCGGCCCGCACACTCGGCCTCACGCTCACCTCGCGCAACAACGGCGCGGCGGCCGAGACGCCGCTGGCCGGCGTGCCGGTCAAGGCCGCGCAGGGCTACATCAAGAGGCTCGTCGAGCGTGGCTTCCGGGTCGCGATCTGCGAGCAGGTGGAGGATCCGCGCACGGCCAAGGGGATCGTGAAGCGCGAGGTGGTCGAGGTCGTGACGCCGGGCGCCGCGCTCGGGCACGACCTGCTCGAGGCCCGGCGCAACACCTGGATCGTCGCGGTGCGGTGCGACGAGCGCGCCGCCGGGCTGGCGGCCATCGATCTGTCGACCGGCGAGTTCGTCCTGGAGCAGCCCGCGGCGGCCGACCTGGCGGCGGCGCTCGCGCGCTACGCCCCGGCGGAGGTCGTCACGGTCGAGGGCGCGGCGCTCGACGTTCCGGGCGCGGCGCTCATCACCCGCCGCGACGCGTGGGAGTTCGACGCCGCGCTGGCGGGCGAGGATCTGGTGCGCCGCTTCGCGTTAGGCACGCTGGAAGGACTGGGCCTCGATGCCGGCGACGCGCCGGCCATCGGCGCCGCCGGCGCGCTGCTCCGCTACCTGGGCGAGCTGCAGCCGTCCGGGCTGCCGCAGCTGCGCCGCCCGGTGCCGCGCCGCGACGGCGGCGCGCTCTACCTCGACGCCATGACGCGCCGCAACCTCGAGATCGAGGGCGCCCGGCGTTCCGGCGGCGACGACGCGACGCTGCTCGGCACGCTCGACCGGACCGTCACCGCCATGGGCGCCCGGCTGGTGCGGCAGTGGCTGCTGGCGCCGCTGGCCGACGTGGCGGCGATCGGGCGGCGGCACGACGCGGTGGGCGCGTTGCTGGCCGACGAGGGCCGGCGCGTCGCGCTGCGCGAAGCGCTCGACGGCGTGCGCGACGTCGAGCGGCTCGGCGCCCGCGCCGCCGCCCGGCGCGCCGGCCCGCGCGACATGGCCGGTCTGCGCGACTCGCTGGGCCGGCTGCCCGCCGCGCGGACGCTCATCGGGGACCTGTACGGCCTCGGTGCACGGTTCGACGAACTGGACGACCTGGCACGCGACCTCGCGGCCAGCCTGGCCGACGAGCCACCGGCGACGTTAGGCGACGGCGACGCCATCCGCCCCGGCGCCGACGCGGCGCTGGACGAAGCGCGCGGCCTGCGCGACGGCGGCAAGGGCTACATCGCCGGCCTCCAGGCGCGCGAGCGCCGGCGCACCGGGATCGCATCGCTCAAGGTCGGCTACAACAAGGTCTTCGGATATTTCATCGAGGTCACCAAGGCCAACGCCGCGCAGGTGCCGCCGGACTACGAACGCCGCCAGACGCTGACCGGCGCCGAGCGGTACGTCACCCCCGAGCTCAAGGAGCACGAGGCGCGGGTGCTGAGCGCGGAGGACGACATCGCGCGGATCGAGGACCGGTTGTTCGGCGCGCTGGTCGGCCGGATCGGCGCCGCCATCGCGCGGATCCAGGAGACCGCCGCCCGCATCGCGACCGCGGACGTGCTGGCCGCGTTCGCGGACGCGGCCGCGCAGCAGCGCTACGTGCGGCCGGTCATGAACGAGGGCGACGCGATCGACATCGAGGCCGGCAGGCACCCGGTAGTCGAGTGCATGATGCCGCGCGAGTCGTTCATCCCGAACGACGTCCGCCTCGACGCGGCGCGCCAGGTGATGATCGTGACCGGCCCCAACATGGCGGGCAAGAGCACGGTGCTGCGGCAGGTGGGGCTGATCGTGCTGATGGCGCAGGCCGGCAGCTTCGTGCCGGCGCAGCGCGCCACCCTCGGACTGGTCGACCGCCTGTTCACGCGGGTGGGCGCCAGCGACGACCTGGCGCGCGGGCTATCCACGTTCATGGTGGAGATGACCGAGACCGCCGCGATCCTGCACAACGCCACGCGCCGGAGCCTGGTGCTGCTCGACGAGATCGGCCGCGGCACCTCGACGTACGACGGCGTCGCCATTGCGTGGGCGGTCGCCGAGTTCCTGCACGAGCGCGGCGCGAAGACCATCTTCGCGACGCACTACCACGAGCTGACGCAGCTCGAGGGCGCGCTCCCGCGGGTCGTCAACGCCAACGTGGCCGTGCACGAGTCGGGCGACCAGGTGGTCTTTCTCCACCGTCTCAAGCCCGGCGGCGCGGACCGTTCGTACGGCATCCACGTCGCGCGGCTCGCGGGGTTGCCCGAATCCGTGATCGCGCAGGCGCGGCGGGTGCTGGCGAAGCTCGAGGCCGGCCACCGGGTCGCCACGCCCGCCGACCAACTGGCGCTGTTCGCCGGGGGCGCGCCCGCCGCCCCGCATCCGATCGTGCGCACGCTGGCCACACTCGACGTCGACGGCCTCTCGCCGCGGGCCGCGCTGGCCATGCTGGCCGACCTGGCGGCCCAGGCACGGGAGAACACATGAGATCGACCGCGCGACCGCGCCGGGGCGCTGTCCGCTTGTGGCCCATTGGCGCGGCGCTGGTGTGCGCGCTCTCCTGCAAGTCGCCCGCGCCCCAACACGCGCCTGCCGAGGAGAACGACGTGCCCGTCGCGATCAACGGCGAATCCCCGTTCCAGTATCCGGCCGACCTCTACGACCAGGGCGTCGAGGGTGAAGTGCGGCTCCGACTCTACGTAGACGCGTTAGGCCGGGTGCTGCCGGAATCCACCCGGGTCGCCTCGAGCTCCGGCACACCCGCCCTCGACTCGGCCGCGGTGGCCGGCGCGGCGCAGCTCCGGTTCGCGCCGGCCCACCACAACGGCCAGCCCGTGGCGGCGACGTTCGTGCAGCCCGTGATCTTCCGGAAGAACGCCGCGCAGGGCGGCGGCACCGTCAACTGACGCGCGCGCCCATGGACCGCCTCGACACCATCCTCGACGCGATCGGCCGCACACCGCTGGTGCGGCTCCACCGGCTCACCCGCGGCATCCGGACGCCGGTGTGGGTCAAGCTGGAGAGCACCAACCCGGGGGGCTCGGTCAAGGACCGTATCGGCCTCGCGATGATCGAGGCCGCCGAGCGCGAAGGGCGGCTCAAGCCCGGCGGGACGATCGTCGAGGCGACGAGCGGCAACACCGGCGTCGGGCTCGCGATCGCGGCCGCGGTGAAGGGGTACCGCTGCATCTTCACGATCCCCGACAAGATGTCGATCGAGAAGGTGCGGTTGCTGCGCGCGTTCGGCGCCGAGGTGATCGTGGTGCCGACGGCCGTCGCGCCGGATCATCCGGATTACTACATCCAGAAGGCCAAGAGCATCGTCGCGGCGACGCCGGGCGCGGTGATGGCCGACCAGCACTTCAATCCCGCCAACCCCGAGGCGCACTACCGCACGACCGGTCCGGAGCTCTGGGAGCAAACGGAGGGCCGGATCACGCACTTCGTGTGCGCCCCCGGCACCGGTGGCACGGTGTCGGGCGCCGGTCGCTATCTCAAGGAGAAAAACCCCGCGGTCCGCGTGATCGCCGGCGACCCGGTCGGTTCGATCTACCGCGAATACGCGGAGCACCACACCAAGGGCGCCGGCTTCCCGTACAAGGTCGAAGGCATCGGCGGAGACAAGATCCCCACGTCGCTGCATTTCGACGTGATCGACGAATGGCTCACGGTGAGCGACGCCGACGCGATGAACATGGCACGGCGGTGCACGCGCGAGGAGGGCATCTTCGTCGGCAGTTCGACCGGTTTGAATCTCGTGGCGGCGCTCGATGTGGCGCGCCGCGCCGCCGACCCCGACGCGATGGTCGTCACGATCATTGCCGATACCGGCGAGCGCTACCTGTCGAAGATGTACGACGACGACTGGATGCGGGAAAACCAGTTGCTGGCCGAGCGGAAGGTCGTCGCCAGGGACCTGCTCGACCGCCACCCGGAAGGGATGCCGCCGCTGGTGTCCGTCGGGCCCGGCGCGAGCGTGCGGCAGGCGCTGAACCTGATGAGCACGTACGGCATCTCGGAGGTCCCGGTCATCGAGAACGGCGACTCGATCGGCTCCTTGAGCGAGAGCCCGCTGATGGCGCGCGGCCTGGAAGACGCGGACATCCTCGAAGGCGCGGTCGCGGAGGTCATGGCGCCGCCCTTCCCCGTCGTGGACGCCGCGCTGCCGCTCGACCGCCTGGCGGCACTGATGTCCCGCGAGGTGCCGGCGGTCCTGGTGCGCCACAACGGCGGACTGGCGGGCATCGTGACGCGCTACGACGTGCTGCGCGAGATGACGGGCATCCGATGAAGGTCGCGGTGCTGACGGGCGGGACGTCCAGCGAGCGCGACGTGGCGCTCGCGAGCGGGCTCGAGATCGCGGCGGCGCTGCGCGAGCGACGTCACGCGGTGGACATCGTGGACCTCGCGACCGGGTTCGTCCCGCGCGAGCACGAGGCGGCGCTCCTGCCCGGCGGTGTGGGCCGCGAACCGCCGCCGCTCGACGCGCTCAAGGAGCTGGAGCGCGGCATGCTGACCGCCGGGTTGGCCGAGGTGCCCGCCATCCGCTCGGCCGATGTGGTGTTTCTCGCGCTGCACGGCGGCATCGGTGAGGACGGCACGCTCCAGGCGCTGCTCGACGTCATCGGCGTGCGCTACACCGGCAGCGGGCACCTGGCCGCCGCGGTCGCCATGGACAAGGACGTCGCCAAGCGGCTGGTGCGGGATGCGGGCGTGAAGGTGCCGAAATGGCTGATGGCGCCCGCGACACTGGACGACGTGGTGCGGATGGTGGGCTTTCCCTGCGTCGTTAAGCCGTCGCGCGAGGGCTCGTCGGTCGGCATCAGCCTGGTCAAGGATCCGGAGCGGCTCGAGCAGGCGATCGCCGAGGCCGAAGTGTGGGACCGTGAGGTGATGATCGAGGAGTTCATTCCGGGACGCGAGCTCACCGTCGCAATTCTGGGCGACGTGGCGCTGCCGGTGATCGAGATCATCGCCCGCAAGGAGCTGTTCGACTACGAGTGCAAGTACACGCCCGGCATGGCGCAGGAGTTCCCGGCGACCCTCGCGCCCGCGACCGACGAGGCGCTCAAGGGCGCGGCGCTGGCCGCGCACCGCGCGCTCAAGCTCGGTGGGTACAGCCGAATCGACTTCCGCGTGGGGCCGGCCGGTGACATCTTGTTTCTGGAGGCGAATACCCTGCCGGGCATGACGGCCAACAGCCTGATCCCGAAGGCCGCCCGGGCCGCGGGTATCAGTTTTCCCGATCTGTGCGAAGCCATCGCGCGGCTGGCGGTGACGGTGCCCGGAACAAAGCGCTGACACGAGGGGGTAAGTCACCGGAATGCCGTTCGACGACGCGCCGTTCGCAATGACCCCCTGGGTCCGGCGACTCCTGGTCGCCATGGCCGCCGTGTATCTGCTCCAGATCACGGTGTTCACCAGCCCGTGGATCGTCGAGACGTTCGGGTTCATCCCGTCGCTGACGCTCGTCCATCCGTGGTCGCTGCTGACCTACGCGTTCCTGCACGGCTCGTTCCTGCACATCACGTTCAACGCGTTCACGTTCTTCATGTTCGGCCGCGCGGTCGAGGCCCGGCTGGGCGGCCGGTCGTTCGTCTGGCTGTACGTCGTGTCCGCGCTGGGTGGCGCGTTGCTGAGCCTCGCGCTGGAGCCCCTGGCCGGCGACGCGCCGATCATCGGGGCGTCGGCCGCGATCTTCGGCGTCATGCTCGCCTTCGTGCTCGAGTGGCCCGACGCGCAGGTGATGGTGTTCCCGGTGCCGTTCCCGTTCAAGGCCAAGTGGCTGATGATCGGCCTGGTGGTGCTGTCGCTGTGGTTCGCGCAGTCCGGCGCGGAACCGGACATCGCGCATTTCGCGCACCTCGGCGGGCTGGCCGCGGCGTTCCTTTATCTCCGCGGCGGCCGCATGTTGCGCCGTGCCCGCGTGCGCCGCGGCGGCGAGCCGCGCTCGCCCGCCGTGCTGGTCCGCCCGGACGCTTCCGGGACCGGCCATCGCCAGACCGTTCCGTTCGGCCCGACGCGCCGCCGCGGCGGTGACGCCACGCCACTGGACGAGGTCAACCGCGTGCTCGACAAGATCTCGGCGCGCGGCTTGAGCAGCCTGACGCCCGAGGAGCGCAAGTTCCTCGACGAGGTGAGCAAGAGGTTCAAGCAGGACTCCTAGCCGTCCCACCGCGGGGTTGACGTGACACCTGCCGCCGCGCTCGTCGGCCTCGCCGCGCTGTTCTCCCATTCCGACTCGCTGTACGCCCGCGCCGAATCGCTGCTCGCCGCCGGCGACCTGGAGCCGGCGCGCCGGATCGCCGAGCACCTGGTGCGCGACAGCGCGACGGACGTACGCGCGCTGGTCCTGCTCGGCCGCGTCTACCTCGCGTGGCCGGGGTACGGACGGTTCCAGGCCGAGTCGCTGCTGGCCCGGGCGTCCCGCCTCGACACCCTCGCGCCCGAACCGCTCTACTATCTCGGCCGGGTGGGGCTGGCGTTAGGCGGCGACGACGGCGAGATGGTCGCCCGGCCCGCCCTGGTCAAACTGCTCGGACTCGACCCCGACTACCGCGACGCGTGGGCCCTGTGGCTCAAACTCTACCGCGACGACGGCGAACGGCGCGCCGCCGTCCGGGCCCTGGCGCGACACGCGGGCCAGGTGTCCGCCGACGTGCGGCGCGCACGGCTTCTGGTCGAGCTGGACGACCGGGCCGGCGCGGAGGCGCTGCTCGCCGCCGTGATCGCGCGCGACCCGGACGATCCGACCCCGCGCGCGCTGCTCGCGCAGGCGTGCTATCAGGCCGGCCGCGACGACGACGGGTGGCGCGCGTACGACGGCGCGCTTCACCTGGCGGGCCGCGACACCGCGGGCACGCTGTGGCTCCAGGTGCGCTCGATCGCCACCCCGGCGGAACAGGCGCGCTACCGGGCGCTGCGCCCGGAGCAGCGCGAGGCGTTCTTCCGCGCCTTCTGGGCCTTCCGCGACCCCGATCTTCACACCGCGCTCAACGAACGCATCGGCGAGCACTTCCGACGCTACGCCCACGCGGAGCGGATGTTCGCTCTGCTGCATCCGAACGCGCCGTACATGCACTCGGCCACGTACCGCGCGCTGGCCGGCGGCCTCGGCGGACCGCCCGGACCGGGCATCGGGCCGCTCATCAGCTCGGCCGCGAGCACCATGTGCGCCGGCCGCGCCTCGAGCATCCGGGACTCCACTGTGATGGCGGGCGCCGGACCTCCGGTGCGCGCGTCATCCGGGCAGGACACCCCGAACCTCGACGACGGCCTCGACGACCGCGGCCGGATCTGGGTGCGCTACGGCAAGCCCGACGAGCGCGTCGCGTTCGGCCTCGACGCCGAGACGTGGTGCTACCAGACCGCGCACGGCGCGCTGCGCGTGACGTTCATGCGGCGCACCGGCGGATGGGGCGCGTCGGGCGACATGGTCGTCACGCCGGTCGTGGATGGCGAGGCCGCGTCGGCGACCGAGCTGCTGACGACCGACCGCGCCACGCGTGCGCCCAACCCGCTCGCGTTCCGGTTCTGGCCGGCCAGCTTCCGGCGCCGCATCGGTGCGCTCACCGAGTTGGTGCTGTTTCCCGATTCCGTGGACGCCGTGGCCGAACTGGTCGGCCCGGACGGCACCGTGGCCGCGCGCGACTCGGCGACCGACCGACCGCTCCACCTGATCGCGCCCCCCGGCCGCTACATCCTCATGCTCGACGGCGCGCGCGGTGCGCGAAACGGCGGGTATCGGGGCAGCACGGTCCTGCCGCCGTACGCCGGCGGCGCCCCGAGCGTGTCCAGCCTGCTGGTGGCGCCGGGCGATGTCGCGCCGGTGCGCGACAGCCTGGAGGCGGCGGCGCCGCCCGGCCTGGTGCTGTCCGCGGGCGCGCCGCTGCGCGTCTACGCCGAAGTGTACGGCCTCGAGGCCCGCGATGGCGCCGTGACGTACGACGCCACGTATCGCTTCGAGCGGCTCGATCGAGGCCTGCTCGGCCTGTCGCGGCGGCAGCTCACCACGATCGCGTTCCACCGCGAGGTGCCGGCCGCCGAGTGGCACGTCGAGACGCTGCGCGTCGATCCGGGCCGGCTGCCGCGCGGACACTATCGACTGGTGCTCGAGGTCGCCGATCCGGTGCGCGGCGCCGCCGCCTCGAGCGCCAGTCTGGAGTTCGAACTGCGCTGAGCGGCCCGCGCCTCTTGTCCGCGCGTGCCTCGGCTCACAGATTGCGCTGCCAGTGATCGTCAATCTCGTGCCGGAGTTCTTCGCCGTCCTCGGCGACGCGGATCCCGACGCCGCCTATCGCGCGTATCTCGAACGCCACCGCGCCATCCTCGCTTCCTACTGGCATAACTACGTCATCGACCTCGACACGGCGCCGGCCCAGAGCGTGATCGCGTCCGCCCTCGCGGCGGACCGCCGTGATCTCAGGCAGCTGCTCGCCTCGGTGGCCATCGAGGAGCTCGCCGCGGAGGCACTCGCCGCGGCGCAGGCGGCGCTCGATCTGTCGCTCGAGGTGGACGTCTACCTGACCGTCGGGGTGGGTGCGGCCAATGCCGGCGAGCTCGTCGTGAACGGACGCGGCGCGATCGTCATCGGCGTCGAGCACTTCACCGGCGTGCCGAACGCCGACACCTACGCGCTCGGCCTGTCCCCCGCGTTGCTGCCGCTGTGGGTCGCCCACGAAACGGCGCACCTGGCGCGCTACCTCGCCCCCGACAGCCGCGCCGGCATCCGGCGGCTGATCCAGGACGCCGGCGGCCAGTACGACTGCTGGGACCTCGCCAGCCGGGCGAGCCTGCGCGAACTACTCCTCAACGAAGGCGTGGCGGTCCATGCGTCCCGGGCGGCTGCGCCGGGCCTGCCGGAGGAGACCTACTTCGGGTTCACGCGGCGCCAGTACCGCCGGCTGCGCGAATTGGAGAGCTTTCTGTTTCGCGCCGCGCGGCCCGAGCTCGATCACACCGGCCTGGGGCTCCGGCTCAAGTGGCTGACCGGCGGCATGAGTCCCGCGGCGCGGCTGGTGCAGGGACGGGTGCTGCCTGAGCGCGGCGGCTACTATCTGGGCGCGAGAATGGCGGAGGCGCTGGTCATGGAACGCGGAATCGCCTGGGCGGCGCGCGCGGCGGCGGACGAATTCACCGCGGCGCAGAACCAGCAGGGCCGCGCGGTGGGCGCATGACGAACCCGGAGCGCAGGGCCAACCGCGAGCTGCGCGAGGTGCTCGACGAACTGGTCGAGCACGTGCGCTACGTGGCGCGCAACGTGCGCACGATGAGCAAGCAGGACCTGGAGTACGCCGAGGAGCGGCTCGAGTGGCTGGCCGACGAAGTCTGGCGCGTCGCCACCGACGAGGCCAAGAACGGCGGCTAGCTGCGCAGCGGCTGCCGCTTCTTCATTTCGGCCTGACGGGCCTTGTTGATGAAGTACTGCTGCGGCAGGCTGACCACGTTCGACACCGCGTAGTACAGGTTCAGTCCGCTGGGGAAGTTCAGAAACAGCACGGTCATCATCACCGGCATCACCATCGTCATCATCTTGGTCTGCGGATTGGGCGGCATGCCCGCCTGCGACAGCTTGCTGAGGGCGAACATCGACAGGCCCATGATGAGCGGAATGATGTAGTACGGGTCGCGCTGCGCGAGGTCGGGGAGCCACAGGAACGGCGCGCCGCGCAGCTCGATGGCTTTGCTGAAGGCGAAGAACAGCGCGATCAGCACCGGCCACGGCAGCAGCATGGGCAGGCACCCGCCGAGATAGCTGACGTTGTGCTCCTTGTACACCCGCATGATCTCGGCCTGCTGCTTGCGGGGGTCGTCCTTATGGCGCTCCTGGACCTCCTTCAGGATGGGCTGCACCGCCATCATGGCGACCTGGCTCTTCATGGCCTTCTGGTTGAGCGGCCACAGGACCAGCCGCACCAGGATGCCGAACAGCACCAGCGCCCAGCCGTACTTCATGTGGAAGCTCTCGTGCATCCAGCGCAGAATGCGCGCGACCCACGAGGCGACCGGCATGATGATCGGCCGGAAGATGGCCCAGCCGTAGGGCGATGCCCGGTCGAGGTCGCGGCCCATCGCGTGAAGCCCGCGCGCTTCCTGCGGCCCGAGATACAGGTCGTACGCGAACCGCCCGTCCGGCCCGATCGGCAGCGTGGCCCAGGTGGAAACGTGGGTGGCGATGGCGTGGCTCGCCCGCGGCGGCGAACGCATGATGACGCCGCTGAACTCCGGTCGCGTGCTGTCGGCCGACAACAGGGCGGCGAGGAAGTACTTGGACTTGAGCGCGACCCAGTCGAACGGCCCGGACAGCGTCAGGGAGGAGTCCGACGGGACGCTGCGGAAGTCGGTCGCGCGCGGGCTGCCGCGGCGCACCGAGACGCCGTAATAGCGGTAGTTGTCGTTGCTGTCGGCCTCGGTCTGTGTGAAGCCGGTGCCGAGACCGACCATCATCAGGCCGCCGCGCCCCTCCAGCCCGTCCACCGAGCCCGCGACGTGGTAGACATAGTCGCGCGGATCCGCGGTGTAGGTCACGGCGATGCCGATCGACCCGCGGTGGCCGGCCATCGAGACGCCGTGAAACGCGGTCGTCATGTCGAACGGCACGCTGTCGAACCGCACCGTGTCGTTCCCGACGATGATGCGGGTCAGGAGCAGGCGGTCGTCCGGGCGGACCAGGTCCGCGGGGCCGTGTTGCTGAAACGACTTGTAGTCCAGAGCCACCGCGTGGTCGATCGCGCCCCCGTCGGTCGTGAACCCAAGGGTCATCTTGGGCTGTGCGATCACCGTGGTGTCGAACGTCGCCGGGACCGCAAGCGGCGCGGTGGCGGCGGGGGAAGCTGACACCGGAGCCGACACGGAACGCACAGACCCCGGCGCGGGGGGCGTGACCGACGTCCCCGCGGCACCGGCCGCGCCGGTGTCGGCCGCCTGCCCGCCCGCCCGCGCGCTGTCGGCCAGCGCCGCGGCCGTCGGCACGGGACGGTGCGGTGGTTTCAGGAAGAGGGTCGGCACGATCGCCACGACGACCATCAGGGCGATCGCGGCCAGGAGGCGCTTTTCCATCAGTCCCTAGGGCACCGGGTCATAGCCACCCTTACGGAACGGATGACACCGGAGGATTCGCCGCGCGCCCATCCAGCTGCCCCTGAGCGCGCCGTACTTGCCCACCGCCTCGAGCGCGTAGTTGGAGCACGACGGCGTGTACCGGCACGAGGAAGGCAGCAGCGGCGACAGCGCCACCTGGTAGCCGCGGATCATCAGGACGACGAATCGCGCGGCGAGGGACACAGGACCAGGAAGTCGGAGCTGAGGGCGCGGAACGTCGCGGCGTAGGCGGACGCGCGGGCCCGCACCGCGATGTCGGTCGGGGCCGGAAGCACCGGCAGAACCCGGCGCCGGCCGATCTCGCGCAGCCGGCGGCGCAACCGATTGCGCTCGACTGCCGTGTGATGGTGTCTGGGCACGATGACGGCCAGCCGCGAGCAACCGGCCTCGGAAGGCCGGGTGAACAGATCGAGGTGATCCGTACGACGGCGCAGGCCGTCTGTCATGATGGCGTGAAGGTCAGACGCGCGCGGGATTCGCGAGCTGCGAGGCAGCGCTTCGGACGTCAACCGCCGTGATGTTTGGACGGCAGCTTCACCGCCAGCCGCTTGCGACCCTTCTTGCGGCGCCGTGACAGCGTTTCCCGACCCCACCGGTCCTTCATCCGCGCGCGGAACCCGTGCTTGGCAATGCGCTTCTTGTTGCGCGGGCGATAACTCGGCTTCACTGTAAATCCTTCCGCGATAACGTGATTTGCGAGCGGCGAAACCTACCCGGAGCGCGCCGGTGCGGCAAGGTTCCGGCATGGTTGACTTTTCCACACGCCAGCCGTAACCTTGGTCGCCCTTTGCATACCTTCCGCGCTTTTTCCGAAATGCATTGATGGAGCAGTCGCCAAAAGACACCTGGAAACGCTTGCTCGACCAGGCGAGAACCCGCTTGCCCGAAGCGACCGTGCGGACGTGGCTCGAGCCCGCCGACGCGGTCAGCATGGACGACGGCAAGCTGGTGCTCGCGGCGCCCGACCAGTTCGCCGCCGAATGGAACGAGTCCAAGCACGCCCGCATGCTCTCGGACCTGGCGTCCGAGAAGCTCGGCGTGGCGCTCGACGTCACGTTCCGCGTGCAGGAAGAGCGGTCGCGGCGGTCGCAGATGGACTTCTTCGTGGCGCCGCCGTCCGGGGCCGCGCCGGGGGCCGCCGGCGGGACGCCCGCCTGGGCAATGCCGCTCAACGAGCGGTACACGTTCGGCACCTTCGTCATCGGCAAGTCGAACGAGTTCGCCGCGGCCGCCGCGTACGCGGTCGCCGAGGCGCCCGGGAAGACCTACAACCCGCTGTTCATCTACGGCGCCACGGGACTGGGCAAGACCCACCTCATGCAGGCGGTCGGCCACGCCATCATCGAGCGCCACCCCGGTGTGCGGGTGGTCTACGTGGGCGCCGAGCAGTTCATCAACGAGGTGATCGAAAGCATCCACGATCACAAGATGCCGGACTTCCGGCGCCGCTACCGGGTCGAGCCGGACCTGCTTCTGGTCGACGACATCCACTTTCTCGCCGGCAAGGAGTCGACGCAGGAAGAGTTCTTCCACACGTTCAACGCGCTCCACCAGGCGGGCAAACAGGTCGTCCTGACGAGCGACCGGCCGCCGCACGAGATCGGCGGCCTGGAAGCGCGGCTGGTGTCGCGGTTCGAGTCGGGAATGGTGGCCGACATCGGCCAGCCGGACCTCGAGCATCGCACGGCCATTCTCCGCAAGAAGGCCGAGCAGGACCACCTCGAGCTGACGATTCCCGACGACGTGCTCCAATTCATTGCCGAGCACGTCCGCAGTTCGGTGCGCGAACTCGAAGGCTGCATCATCAAGCTGTTGCTGTTCGCCTCGCTCAAGCACCGCGAGATCACCATCGACCTCGCGCGCGAGGCGCTGTCGGACAAGATCCGGCAGGGCGCCGAGGACAACGAGCCCGGCGGCCGCTACGCGGCGCCGACCATCGACCGGATCCAGGAGGTCGTGGCGCGCCGGTGGGGTGTCACGCCCGAAGGTCTGCGCTCGAAGGCGCGTACCAAGCGGCTCGTCGTGCCCCGCCAGGTCGGCATGTATCTGGCGCGCAAGGTGCTCGAGATGCAGCTCGTCGAGATCGGACAGGCGTTCGGCGGTCGCGATCATTCGACCGTGATCCACAGCCTGGAGAAGGTCGATCGGCAGATGTCGCGCGATCTCGGATTCCGGGAGCGCGTCGCTCAGGCGATGACGGAGTTGTCCGCAGTCTGAGTGTTGGCAGTGCTGGATATGGTGTTGGCGGCTGTTGACTGGTTGCGGTGGACGTGGACGCGGCGGAGACGATCCACATTCCGTGCGCATCACGCAAGGCGGCAACCGCAGCCTCACAAGCGAGTTGGAGCGTTCGCCAACAGTTCCACAGCACCTACTACGGCTACTAGGTATATCTATAGGAAGGCAGTAGTGAAGCTCTTACCGCCCAGACCGAGGACCGGATGAAGTTCACGATCACGCGCGAGAAGCTTCAGGAGGGATTGCTCGCCGTCGTCTCGGCCGTGCCGACGAAGACGACGCTGCCGGTCCTGTCGAACATCCTGATCGAAGCGCGCAAAGACGGCATCCGGTTCTCCGGAACGGACCTCGACATCTCGGTGGCGACGACGGTCGCGGCCGACGTGGACGAGGAAGGCGCGATCACGCTGCCGGCCAAGAAGCTCTCCGACATCGCGCGCGAACTGCCCAGCTCGTCGGTGCGGCTGTCTTCGGCCGGCGAACAGCGGGTGCAGGTCGAGTGCGGCAAGAGCCGATTCCGGCTGCTCGGCCTGCCGAAGGACGAATTCCCGAGCTTCCCGCAGGTGAAGTTCGAGGGTGCGTGGCGCGCGCCCGCCAAGGAGCTCCACAAGCTCATCGGGCACGTCGCGTTCGCGGTCTCGACCGAAGAGAGCCGGCCGATCCTGAACGGCGTGCTGTGGGAGCTGCGCAAGGACCGGATGCGGATGGTGGCCACCAACGGTCACCGGTTGGCGCGCATGGAAGTCCCCATCCAGAGCGGCAGCACCCAAGCCGACCTCATCGTTCCACCGAAGGCGCTCGAGCAGATCCGCCGGCTGTTCCCCGCCGACGAGGATGTCGAGATCGCCAAGAGCGAGAACCACCTGGGCTTCCGGACCGGCAGCACGCAGGTCTTCACCCGGCTCATCGAGGGGCCGTACCCCAACTACGAGCAGGTCATTCCGCGCGAGAACGACAAGTTCGCCACCGTGGACAAGATGGCGATGTCGTCGGCGCTGCGGCGCATGAGCATCGTGGCGAGCGACCAGACCCACCGGATCCGGCTCGCGCTGACCGGCGGCAACCTCAAGTTCAGCGTTCAGACCCCCGACCTGGGTGAAGCGCAGGACGAAATGCCGGTGACGTACGAAGGCGACGGGCTCGAGATCGGATTCAACGCGGCGTATCTGCTCGAAATCCTGAAGTACATGCCGACCGACGAGGTTCGCTTCACGTTCAAGGCGCCCGAACGCGCCGCCACGGCCGAGCCGGTGGGCTGGGACGATACGGCGAGCTACCTGGCCCTGGTGATGCCGCTCAGGCTGGTGGACTAGCGCGGCGTCGGCGTCTGCTTCGGCGTGGTCGGTACGGCCGTCGTGTCGGGAATCAGCGGCACGGCGGCCGAATCGTTCCGCGGCATCGGCGGCGCGGTCTTGAGCGATCCGGCGGGAAGCGTCGGGAGCACCGGGGCCGGAGGGACGCTATCGAGGGTGACGGTGTCCTCCGGCGCCTCCTGCGGCACCACGACGTTCTCGCCGTTCAGCCGGCGCAGAATGAGCTGCGCGCGCGCCTCGGTGCGGCCCGGCCGGTGGGCGGGATTGCTGGTGAGCGGGTGCGGCAGCACGGCGATCAGCGTAGCCGCCTGGTCCAGCGTCAGTTGCGCGGCGCTCCTGCCGAAGTAGCGCCGGCCGGCGGCCTCGACGCCCCACAGATTGGGCCCCATCTCCACGACGTTGAGATACAGCTCCAGGATCCTGCTCTTGGACATCGACCACTCGATCTCGTAGGCGAGCACCGCTTCCTTGAGCTTGCGGAGCGGGTTGCGTGACGGATTGAGATAGAGGTTCTTCGCCAACTGCTGCGTGATGGTGCTCGCTCCGCGCAGCCGGTCGCGATGTGCCGCGGCGGTCCCGAGCGCGCGGCGCAACTCGGCGCGGTCGCGCGCGCTGGTCCATCGGAAGTCCGGGTAGCGGTAGCCGAGCGCGTCGCGCAGCGCGTGCCAGTCGATCCCGTGATGCTGGTAGAACGCGTCGTCTTCGGCCACCGTCGCGGCTCGCCCGAGCCACACCGTCATGTCGTCGGCCGGCACCGGCCGGTACTGGAACGGCGGGACGGAGCCCGCCCGGGCGTAGTCGCGCGCGCGCATGGCCATGAACGCGGTCTGTCGCGGCCAGTGGGTCCGGTACCACAGCGGCGGCGGCCAGGCGGCGCCGAGCCAGGCGACGAACAACAGAAGCGCCGCGCCCAGCACGACGCACACCCGTTTGGCGAGTCGCGCCACGTTCCGCCTAGTGTCTGGGAGCGTGGCCCGCGGGGGGCTCGGACACGCTGAGGAGCGACACGCCGTACGAGCTCGCCGCTTCGGGCGGGCCCGGGTCGCGCGCGAAGGCCGTCACGCGGCCTTTGGCGCCGTTGAGTTGAATGACGACGGTGAAGGCGCGGTTGGCGGAATTGGACGACAGATCGGACAGGGCCGACACCAGCACGCCGCGACCCGCCAACAGGGAGAGGCCGACGCGGACGCGCCGCGTCACGAATCCGCTGGTGGCGAGCTGCCAGTCGGCGGAAGCGCGCACCCGGCCGACGATGTCGAGTGCGGCGCCGGCGATCAGGGTTTCCTCGAGGATCGAATCGCGCACGGTGGGTGAGCCGATGTTGCGCCATATGGCGGCGAGATCGAGCGCCGGTACGGTATGAAGATGGGCGCCGATCTCCCACGTGCCCGCGTTTGCCCCAGGGCCGCGATACCAGCGCCGCGTCCCGCCCACGCCCAGGCGCTCGCTGCCAAGCCCCGCGCCAACCGCGAACGTGTTACCCGACGTGCCTCCCGGCAGGTCGTCGTGCTCCCAGCCCGCCGCGATGGCGTGCGAGGCGATCAGCGCGCCGTACTGGCGAACCCGCACACCGGAGAGCGAATCGGCGGCGGTGAAGTCGAGTCCGATGGACGCCTCGGAGCTGCGCGAAAGGCCCGCGGGGTTTACCCACAGGGCGCGCGCGTCCACGGCGTCGGTGACCTGGAGATACTGCTGCGCCTGGGTCAGCTCGACGTGCGCGGGCGCCGGCGGCAGGTTCGGGGCGGTCTGCGCGACGGCGGCTCCGGGACGGGCCGCCGCCGCGCAGCAGCAGAGGACGGCGGACGCGAGCGCCCGCCCCATCGTCACTGTAGGCGCGTGATGGTCGAGTGTTGGGTGCGATGGACCGGAATCGACATCCCCATCGACACGACGTTGACGTTGATGTCGGAGCTGTCGGTCTCAACCGCGCCCAGATAAATGCCGGCGGCCGAAACGAACCGGTCCACCGTCACCTGGCCGTTGCCCGACATCTCGAGCGGCTGCCCGTTCGCCTCGCCCGATCCGGTGACCGAGTACGTCCCGTTGGTCTGGATGTGCAGCGCGCGGACGCCGCCATGATCCTCCCAGCCGACGATGTGGTTGGTACGCACCGTGTGGCTGGTCATGTTGATCGGCCCCATGGACTGGGTCGCGGACACCGTGTCGGTCCACTGGCGCCCCGGCGCGAGCGGCGGCGCCGGCATGACGAAGAAGAACTCGTGCAGGCCGGCAACCAGTTGTCCGAGCGCGGTCGCGGTGTCCGACGGCACCAGGGTGCCGACGTTGCCCATGGGTGACATGGTCCCGGTTACGCTTTTCCCGATCAGGTTGCGCACGCCCTCGTTCGCCGCGCTCACGACCTGCGCTTCGGTCGTGTCGCCCGGAGGGGCGGCGATCGACATGGAATCGAGGGTCGCGTTGATTCCCAGACTCTCACCTTGTGCGGTGAGGTTGAGACTCATCAGCTGTACCGTGTTGAGGTTCAGAGTCGTTGTGTTGCCCATCATGTCCTGCACGGTGTGCTGGCTGGTCTCGATGCGGTACCGGTTCGCGCCCGCCGCGTAGCGCAGCGCCGTGGGATCCGGCGGGGGTCCGGCGGGCCGTGCCGGCGCGGCGGCCGGTGCGGCAGCTGACGACGGTGCGGCGGAGTGGCCGGCGCAAGCGGCTACCAGGACGGCGGTGACGACGGCAACGTGACGGCGCATAGAGAAGACACCTCGTGGGTGAAGGGCCAATGTAACGTTCGACAAGACGCCGCGCAGCGGGTGGAATCCGCCGCGCGGCGCCGAGGGCGAAGCCGTAAGCCGAGTTCTGTTCGGCCCGAAGGCCGGATGGTCATCTCTCTGGGATGGCGGTCGCCCGCCACCTCACGCGGCCTACCCGCGGCTCATCCCGAAGGATGTTGTCGGTCCGGGCCGGACCTCGCCGCTTATTTGGCCTTGCTCCGACTGGGGGTTACCGTGCCGCTCGCCGTTGCCGGGAGCGCGGTGGGCTCTTACCCCGCCTTTTCACCCTTACCACACCTTGCGGCATGGCGGTGTGTTTTCTGTGGCCCTGTCCGTCGCCTTTCGGCGCCCAGGCGTTACCTGGCAGTCTGCCCTGCGGAGCTCGGACTTTCCTCAGGCCCCGAAGGGCCCGCGACCACCGCGCTTCGCCGCCCAAAAGCTAACCTCGGTTCGAGCGTTCCGCCGCCTTGGCCTCGAGTCGCAGGGCGCGGTCGGCCAGGCGGTCGGCTCCTTCGCACGCGGCGAGCTCCGCGGCGGCACGCGCGGCCGCCGCGGCACCACGCCAGTCGCCCGCCCCGTACAGGTGGTCGGCCAGGGTCAGGGCCGCCCCGGCATCGGTCGGCGGTTGCTCCCGCAGCGCGGCCGCCGCGCGCTCGTGGATGGCGCGCCGGTCGCCGCCGGCGAGCATGTCGGCCGCGAGGACGGTGCGCACCACGGCGGCGGGAAAGCGATATCGCTCGCCGTCGTGCTCCAGGAAGCCGCTCGCCTCGAGTTCAACCAGGCTCTCTGCCGGGGCACCCGCCTGCGGCCCGGCGACGCGAGCCAGCAGCGCCTCGTCCACCCGCTCGCCAAGCGCCGCGGCGACCAGCAGCGCGCGCCGCGCAGCGGGTGTGAGGGCGTTCACGCGCAGCGTGAGCGCGGCGAGCACGGCGCCCGGCACTTTGAACGGCAGCGGCTGCGCGGTGGTCGCGCCCGCCAGCGGCCACAGGCCGGCCGCCGCGCCGCCGAGCGCCAGGGCGCGCAGGATCTCCACCACGTACAGGGTGACCCCGTTCGTCTCGGCGCCAAGGCGGCGAACCAGACGCTCGCGCTCCGCGGCCCCATACGCCGGCAGCATCGCGGCGCTCAACTCGGCGATCGCGGCGGCGTCCAGCGCATCGGCGGCGAGTTCGAGGCCGGGGATGTCGGTCCCAATGCGGCGTCGCAGGGCGGTCACCGCGTCGGGTGACCCCGCCGCCGGCGCGCTGACAACCAGCAACACGGGCGCGGTGGCGCAACTGCGCAGCGCGGCGGGCAGGGCCGCGAGCGAGAGGCCGTCGGCGAGATGCAGGTCGTCGATCGCCACGAGCAGCGGCGCCTCCTCGGCGGCGGCGGCGAGCGCCTCGCCCAGCGCCCGGCCGGCATCGGCCGGCAACGTCGTGGCGCAAGGCTGGACGCCCGGGTAGCGGCTAGCCACCTCCGGCGCGAACCCCGCGAGCAGCGCGAGCGCGTGCGGCGGTGCGGCGGCGAGTCCCGGCGCCTCGAGCAGGCCGCCGCGCGCCAGCGCGCCGAGCATCGCGCCGGGCACGTCGTCGGATTCGATGCACGACGTCACCGCGATGCGCGCGCCGCCCAACCGCGCGCGGGCGGCGATCTCGCGCACCAGCCGGCTGCGGCCGCAGCCGGCCGCGCCGGTCACGAGCGCGACGGCCGCCGAGGCGCCGGGCCGCGGGAGAAACGGCGCGACGGCGGCCAGCGCGTGCGTGCGTCCCACCAACGGCGGCGGGTCGCGGCGGGGTGCGGGCGGGCCGGTGTCGGGGCGAAGCCCTTCGCGGATGCGGTCGGCGAGGGCGGCGAGTTCGGGCGCGGGGCGCGCGCCGTGCTCGCGCTCCAGCCACGCGTCGTACGCGGCGTAGCGCTCGAGGGCGGCGGGCGCGGCGCCGGCCAGCGCTTCGGCGCGCATGGCGACGGCCAGGGCACGTTCGGCCGCGGGGTCGGCGGTGAGTGCCTGGACGGCGAGCGCGAGGGCGGCCGGCGCGTCGCCCGCTCCGGCCGCGCGTTCGGCGCCGGCGGTGAACGCGTCGCGCAGCCGGGCGCGCCACGCGGCCCGCTCTCCGGCGAGCCAGTCCTCGAACGCGGTCGCGTCGGGAATGCCGAAGCCTTCGAGGAACTCGCCCCGCCACAGCGCGGCGGCGCGCACCAGGTCCCCCGCCGCCAGCGCCTGGTCGAGGTCGTTCCAGTCGGCCGTTAGGCACGCCGGGTCGAGCGTGATGGTGTCGGCGTCGCTGCGGAGCGCGGCGTCGCCGGCGCCGCGCCGGATCGCGCGGCACGCCTCGTTCAGGCTGTGGCGCGCGCGGGCGTCGTCCTTGTCCGGCCACAGCAGGCCGAGCAGGTGCGCGCGGCGGCGGGCGCCGCCCGGCGAGCGGGCGAGGTACACGAGCAGCGCGAAGTGCTTGCGCCAGGCGAGCTCGGGCGCGACGGGCGCGCCGTCCTTGCGCAGGTCCGGCGCGCCGAACGCCGCAAGGGTCAGGGCCATGCGCGCGTCGCGGCGGTCATCCCGGAGGTGACCCGGCGGTGATTGACACGCCTAACTTCGTCGCCGACATCGGGTGGAGGCGGTGGTGGGACAGGCATGCGTGGCGACGGTACTGATGCCTCACGAGCGGGAGCGCGTCGAAGCGGCGGGCGTCGGCTGCTATACGGCCGTGCACGGCGACTCGCTCGACGACGCGGTTCGCCACGCGCGCTCCCGTGCGCTCGACGCGGTCGTATTGTCGGTCCATCGCTGCGAGGACGCCGACCTGCCGCGGGTTGCCCGCTTCGTGAGCGAATTCCCGCACGTGCCCGCCGTCGCGTTGATCACGCGCAACGACGCGCGGGTGAGCGACCGCGTGCTGCGCCTGGGCGCGACCGGGGTGCGGGCGGTGGTGGACGTCAGCGCGCCGGCCGGCTGGCAGTTGCTGCGCGACCTGTTGCGCGAGCCGACGTCGCCGGTGGCCGCGCGGGTGATGGCGGCCCTCGCGCCCGACCTGGAGGGCGTGCCGCCCGACTGCCGGCTGTTCTTCGAGCTGGTGGTGCGCCGCGCGCCGGGCGTGCCGACGGTCGGGGCGCTGGCGCGCGAGCTGGAGGTCGTGCCCAGCTCGCTCATGTCGCGATTCCACCGTGCCGGGCTGCCGTCGCCGAAGACGTATCTCGCGCACGCGCGCCTCGTGCACGCGGCGTGGCTGCTCGCCAATCGCGGCCTCAGCATTACGGACGTCGCGCATCGGCTCGAGTACAGCTCGCCGCAGAGCTTCGGGCGCCATCTCCGCGCGCTGTTCGGCATTACGGCCGGCGAGTTTCGGCGGCGGTTTCCGTTCGATGCCGCGCTGACGCGCTATCGCGCGGCGTTCGTCACCCCGTTCCGCGAGCGGCTCCTCGCGTTCCATCCTTTGGGAACAGCGCCCGGAGACCACGGACACGCCGCGGCGTGAGCCGCTCCGGCGGGGTGACATGGTGGGGTGCCGGCGGAGCGCGAACACCGGCGCGTCACCGCCGCACGGTCGGGTACTCGGCCGTATCGCGCTGCCGGCCGAGGATCGAGAACCGCACGATCGACCCGCGCAACCGCTCGGCCACATCGGCCAGCTGTTGCGAGGTCGTCGCGAGACGCTGAAAGGCGACGTGCTGCTCGGTCACCGCGCCGGCCGCGTCGGCCGCGCCGGCGGCGGAGGTTTCCGAGATCCCGGCGACGCGCGCCATCGCTTCGAGCAGCGTGCCCATCGCCTCGGCCTGCTGGCCGGAGACGTGCGCCGTCTCCTCGACCAGCGCGGTGAGCGACGCGATGCCGTCCAGCACCTCGCGCATCGCGGCGTCGGCCTGGGCCGCCACGTCGCCGACGTCGCGGACGCGCGCCTCGCCTTCCCGCATCGCGAGCATCGCGTTGCTCACGCCGTCGCGCATCTCTTCGATGGTGCCGCCCACTTCCTTGGCGGCCTTCGCGGCCTCGGCGGCGAGCTTCCGCACCTCGAGTGCGACGACGCTGAAGCCGCGGCCGTGCTCGCCGGCGCGGGCGGCTTCGATGGCGGCGTTGAGCGCGAGCAGGTTGGTCTGCCGCGCGATGCGCGAGATCGCCCGCGCCAGGCCGCCGACCTTCTCCGACAGCGGCGCCATGGCCGAGACGGCGGCGGCGCCGCGCTCGACGTCGTCGGCGATCGAGACCAGCGTCGAGCTGGCACGGCCAATGCGCTCGCGCCCGGCGCCCGCGGCGTCCACGAGGTGCCGGGCCCGGTCGGCCATCTCGGCCGCGCGCTTGCCGAGCGCGGTGGCGTCCGCGGTGGTGCGCTCGGCGCGCTCGCCGCTCCGGGCCGCGATGTCGCGCTGGTCGCGCAGCTGGGCGGCGAGGCGCGCCGCGCCGCCGCCGACCGACGCGCTGGTCCGGCGCAGCTCGTCGGTGGACGAGGCGAGGGTCGCGGCGAACGCCGCGACCTCGTCGGCCTCCCGCTGGACGGAGGCGATCGTCACCCCGATGGCCTCGAGCATGCGGTTGAAGGAGCGCTCGAGCACGGCCATCTCGTCCGCCGTGTCGCCGGGAGCGCGCACGGCGAGATCGCCCTTCTCCGCTTCCTCCATGACCTGCCGCATCCGGCGGACCCGCGCGGTCAACTGGGCGGGCACGCGGACCAGGGCGATGGTGACCAGCGCCACCACCACGGCCTCGACGTACGCGGACAACGGCAAGTCGAGAATGGAGGCGGCGCTGGCGGAGCGGTGGAGGTACGCATACTGGCCGACGGTGTAGCCCACCGCCGAGGCATACGCCAGCACCCGGCCGGCCACCAGTCGCCACTCGAACGCATATGGCGCCACCGCCGGCAGGTAGAGCAGCGCAAAGCCGGGATGCCCCGCGAACCCGACGACCGCGGAGACCAGGGCGACGTCGAGGAGCGCCGAGGTGGTGAGCAAAGAGCGGCCGAGCCGCGGCCCACGGCCCGCATAGCTCACCGCGGCATTGAGGGCGAGGCCGGCAACCGCCGCCAGGGCGACCGCCCGGGTGGTCGTGATGGCGGGGTTGAGGCGAATGGCCGCGACCAGCAACAGCGCGCCAACCGGCACGGCCCACCAGCGGCGGAAGCACGCGGCGGCGAGCGCGCGCCGCTCGGCGTCGCTGATCGCGGCGCGCCACGCGCCGGTCACGCGCCGCCTTCGAGCAGGTCGGCGGCGCGCGCCAGGGTGAGCACCGAGAGCCCGTCCGCTTCCAGTGCCGCGCGTCCGCCCTCGTCGCGATCCACGACCGCCAGCACGCCGAGCACCACGCCGCCCTCGGCGCGCACCGCGCGCGCGGCTTCGAGGGCGGAGCCGCCGGTGGTGATCACGTCCTCCACCACGACCACGTGCGCGCCCGGCTCGAAGCAGCCTTCCACCCGCCGGCCGGCGCCGTGGGCCTTGGCCTGCTTGCGCACGGTGAACGCGTTGACCGGCGGCGGCGTGTCGTGCGAGGCGCGGGCAATCGCGTAGGCGACCGGATCGGCGCCGAGCGTGAGGCCGCCGACCGCGACCGGGGCCCAGCCGGCGCGCCGGATCGCGGCGAGGCCGAGCGAGCCGATCAGCGCGAGCCCTTCGGCGTGCATGGTGGTGCGGCGCGCATCGATGTACCAGGTGGAGCGGCGTCCGGAGGCGAGGACGAAATCGCCGGTGGAGACGGACCGCTGGCGGAGCAGCGCCTTCAGGCGGGCCGTGTCCATCGCGCCCCGGGCCGCGGGATCAGCGCCCGCCGAAGATGCCTTTCAGAGAGCCGAGCAGTCCGCCGCGGGACGCGCCGAGCGGCTGTGTGGTGGCTTCGGAGAATTCACGCGCGAACTCCAGGACCGACGCCTGCCGCTTGGCGGGCTCGCGGCTCAACCCTTTCATCACCGCGTCCTCAACCGCCTTGGGAAACACCAGCTCGCGGCGCGCCTGGTTGAGCGGCGTCGGCGGCTGGGTGAGCAGCATGTGGAACAGCTCGCGCGGCGACTTGCCGCTGTAGGGCAGCAGGGTGGTCAGCAGGAAGTACGCGATGGTCGCCAGCGAGTAGATGTCCGCCGGCTCGCCCACCAGCTCGCCGGACAGCGCCTCGGGCGCGACGTACTGCAGGGTGCCGACGAAGAACCCGGTGCGCGTCAGGCGCTCCTCGGGCTTCGCGTCCGCGTCCCGCGCGATGCCGAAGTCGAGCAGTCGGGCGCGCTGGGTCCGCGGATCGTAGATCACGTTCTCCGGCTTGAGGTCGCGGTGGATGATGCCGGCCTTGTGGGCCGCGTCGAGCGCCTCGGCGATCTGCTGAACGATGGACGCCGCGAGCGGCAGCGCGAGCGGGCCCGAGCGCCGCACGAACCGGGCGAGGATCTCGCCGTCGGCCCACTCGAGCGCGAGGAAATGCAGGCCGTCCGCCTCGCCGTAGTCGTACGTCTCCACCACGCCCGGATGCCGCACCCGGGCGCCGAACGACGCCTCCCGAAGGAACCGCTGCACCGCCGTGCGGTCGGCGCGGAGCTTGGCGCGCAGCACCTTGACCGCGCAGACGCCGCGCTCGGCGTGCTGAGCGCGGTACACCGTCGCGGTGCCGCCTTCGCCCACCCGCTCGAGCAGCTGGTAGCCGGCGACGGTGTGGTTGGTGAGGTCTTCGTTTTCCATGTGGATTGGGCCAATGTACCGCGCGCCGAGGGACGCGGCAAGTAAATGTGGCGCCGCGCCTTGACTCAGCTGAATCGGACGGCGTAAGCTTGGCGGAACCACCATCGCCAGTTCATCCGAGGCAGCGACCGAGGCAGCGACGCGCCGGCCCTTCGTTCTTCCCATCGTAGTGATCCCGCTCGCGCTGTTGTCCGCCTGCGGCCCGTGGCAGCGCGCGGGGACGCCGGAGCCGACCCACCCCGGGCCGGAGCAGGTCATCCCGACCATCGCCGATCCGAACGCCATTTTCCACGCGATGGGCCTGATCACCGACGCGACGGGCGGCATCGGCTTCGTGGGCACCGTGCGCATCTACGCCGGCGCGAGCCCCGACACGATGCTCGTCATGACGACGCTCTCGCTGCACAACCGCGGTTTCGCCTTTCATCGCGACGGGGACTCGTTCGTCGGCGAGTATCACGTGGAGCTGGCGCTGCGCCAGCAGGCGGGCGTCGTCCAGCACGTGGGACGCGACGAGCGCATCCGGGTCTCCACGTTCCGGGAGACGCAGCGCACCGACGAAAGCGTGATCTTCCAGCAGGCGATGGCGGTCCCGGCCGGCCAGTACACGCTGGCCGTCACGGTGCACGACGTGAACGGGCCGGCCACGGGCCACGCGGAGCAACCGCTGGCCGTGCCCGAGCGCCGGCTGCCGGCGGTATCCATGCCGCTGGCGGTGTACCAGGCGCACCCGCGCGTCCACTACGCCGATCCGCTGGACCTCGTGCCCAACCCGCGCAACGCGGGGGAATACGGCAGCGACACGCTCCACTTCTACGTCGAGGCGTACGGCTTGCCGTCCGGTGCGCAGCTGGCGGTGCGCGCGGTGGACCAGGACGACCGCGTCGCCTGGTCGGACTCGGCGCGCGTCCCCGACGACTCGCAGGTCGAGGCGCTCGTTGTGGCGGTGCCGACCGACCGGCTCTCCCTCGGGCGATACGACCTGCGCCTGGCGCTGGGCAACGACGTCCTCGCGGCGGCGCCGTTCCTGGTTTCGCTGTCCAACCAGTGGATCGTCGGCAACTTCCAGGACATGATCTCGCTGCTGCGCTATTTCCCGTATGTGGATACGCTGCGCGCGGTGGCCAACGGCACGCCGCAGCAGCGCGCCGCGGCGTGGAAGAAGATGTGGCAGGAAAGCGATCCGGATCCGGCGACCCCGGAGAACGAGGCGCTCGACCTGTACTTCTCCCGCCTCGAGGTCGCGAACCAGCGATTCCAGGACGAAGGCGTCGCCGGCTGGCTCACCGAACGCGGCGAAGTGCTCATCGGCCTGGGTGAGCCCGACAACGACGTGGACCTGCGCCCCGACATCCAGGGCCGCGGACGCACGATCGAGTGGACGTACGATCAGTACCGGCTCACGCTCTATTTCATCGACGACACCGGCTTCGGCCGCCTGCGCCTCGATCCGGCTTCGCGCTCGGAATTCCTGCGCGTGTTGAGCCGGCTGCAGCGGGGTTGACGGCGCCGGCCCGCCGCGAGGGCGGCCGGCGACTGCTTCACGCCCTGTCCGGTGCGCTCGGGGTCGCCGCCGCGGTTGCGCCGCCACGTCTCACCACGATCGGCCTGACGGCGCTCGTCGCCCTCGCCCTCACCCTCGAGACCGCGCGCCTGACGTCGCCGGCCGCGCGCGCGCTCCTCACCCGTGCCGCCGGCGGCTGGTTCCGCCCGCCCGAGGCGCGAGCGATCTCGGCGGCAACGCTCCTCGCCGCGGCGTACCTGATCACCTGGCTGCTGTTCGCGCCGGCGTTCGCCGCGCGCGCCATCACGGTGACGGCCCTCGCCGATCCGGCGGCGGCGCTGATCGGAACGCGGTTCGCGCCGCGCTCCGACCGGCCGCGCAAGAGCTGGGTCGGCAGCGCGGCCGCGTTCGCGACGGCGCTCCTCGTGCTGCTCGCGTGGCGGACGCCGCCGGCCGCCGCCGCGCTGGCCGCCGCCGCCGCGGCGGCCGCCGAGCGCCTGCCGGGGGCCGGCGTGGACAACGTCGCCGTCCCGCTCGCCGCGGCCGCGGTGCTCCGGCTGGCCGCGTGAGCCGCAAGCGCCTGTTTCTGGTGGACGGATACGCGCTGATCTATCGCGCGTTCTTCGCCATGCTCTCGCGCCCGTTGACCACCAGCCGCGGGGAGAACACGTCGGTGGCGTGGGGAATCACGAACTTTCTGCTGCGCCTGACCGACAAGCACCATCCCGACTACGTCGCGTGGGTGAACGACGCCGGCACCAGCTTTCGCCACGTGGCGCTCCCGGAGTACAAGGCCACGCGGGAGAAGCTGGGAGCGGAGTTGCAGCAGGACTTCGACCGGTCGCTGCTGCGCGTCGAGGAATTGCTGCGCGCCTTTCGTGTCCCGCTGATCGCGGTCGACGGTTACGAGGCCGACGACGTGATCGCGACCCTCGCCGCCAGCGCGGCCGCGGCCGACCTGGACGTCGTGATCGTTTCCGGCGACAAGGACTTTCACCAGCTCGTCTCGCCGCGCATCGCGCTGCTGAACCCGGGGCGCGGCGGGCCGGCCGCCGTCGAGGAGACGCTGGTCACCGTGGCGAACGGCGCGGACCGGTTAGGCGTTCCCCCCGAGCAGACGGTCGACTTCCTGGCGATGGTGGGCGACGCCGCCGACAACGTGCCGGGCGTCTCCGGTGTCGGCGAGAAAACGGCGCAGAAGCTGCTGGCCGAGTTCGGCGACCTCGAGACCATTCTCGCCAGGGCGGCCGACATGCCGGGCAAGCGGGTGCGCGAGGCGCTCACCCGCGACGCCGATCAGGCACGACTCTCGCGCCAACTGGTCACCCTGCACCGCGATGTGCCGGTGGATCTGGACCTGGAAGCCTTCCTCGCGCGGCCACCGGACTACGCCGCGCTGCTGCCGGTGCTCCGCGAGCTGGAGTTTACCAGCCTCGTCCGACAGCTCGGCGAGCGTCACGGCGCGGGACCAGCGGCAACGCCGCCGCAGGAACCCGCCCAGGCAGCCGCCGGTGTGCCGGCCGCGGCGGCGGCGCCGCCCGTGGTGGCGCCGGCGGAGACCGCGTCCGCGCCCACCACCTATGCGCTGGCGGACACGCCGTCCGCCGTGGCCGCGGTGGTGAAGCGGGCGCGGGATGCCGGCCAGTTCGGCCTGTACGTGGAAGGCAGCCGCGGGGACGCGCGCCGCGCCGACCTGGTGGGACTGTCGGTGGCGACGGCTGACGGCGTCGCGTGGTACCTGCCCTTCGGCCACCGGGCGGCCGGCGCCCTGTTCGCGGACGAAGAGCCACGGAACCTGCCGCCGCTCCAGGATCCGGCGCTCGCGCCGCTCGCCGAGCTGCTGGCGGACCCGCACGCGCCGAAGGTCGCGCACGGCGCGAAGTACGGCTCGCTCGTGTTACGCCGCGCCGGGGTGGACCTGCGCGGGGTCGCGTTCGACACGATGATCGGCAGTTTCATGATCGACCCGGGCCGTCGTTCGCACGATCTCGACGTCGTCGCGGCCGAGCACTTCGGCGTCGAGATCCCGACGCGCGACTCGGTGGTGGGGCGCGGCCGGGACGAGCGCCCGGTCGCCGAGGTGCCGGCCGCGGGCCTGCGGGACTACGCGGGCGCGCGGGCCGACTACGCGCTGCGGCTGCGGCGCCGCCTCGAGCCGGTGCTGGAGGAGCACGCGCTCGCGCCATTGTTCCGCGACGTCGAGTTGCCGCTGATCGCGGTGCTGGCGGACATGGAGTGGGAGGGCATCGCAATCGACCGGGAGCTGTTCGAGCGCCTGACGGTCGAAGCCCGGCGCGACCTCGCCGCGCTCGAACAGCGCGTCTACGCGGCGGCGGGCACGGACTTCAACATCCTCTCCACGCCGCAACTGCGGCACGTGCTGTTCGAAAAGCTGATGCTGCCGGTGCTCAAGAAGACCAAGACGGGGCCGTCCACCGACGCCGAGGTGCTCGACGAACTGGCGGCGCTGGGCCACGAGGTCCCTCGATTGCTGCTCGAGTACCGCGAGGTCTCCAAGCTGCTGTCGACGTACCTGGAGGCGCTGCCGGCGAGCATCAATCCCGAGACCGGCCGCATCCACACCTCGTTCAACCAGATCGGCGCGGCCACGGGGCGGCTCAGCTCGAACGACCCCAATCTCCAGAATATCCCGGTCCGCACCGAGCGCGGCGGCGCCATCCGCCGCGGCTTCGTGCCGCGCGCCGGATGGAAATTCGTGGTCGCCGACTACTCGCAGATCGAGCTGCGGCTGCTGGCGCACCTCTCGGGCGATCCGGCGTTCGTCGAGGCGTTCCGGGCCGGCGGCGACATTCACCGGCAGACGGCGGCGGTCATCTTCGGCGTGGCGCCGGAGGACGTGAGCGCGGAGCAGCGCGCCCGCGCCAAGACGATCAACTTCGCGACGATCTACGGCCAGGGCCCGCACGCGCTGTCGCGGCAGCTGGGCATTGCGCACGAGGAAGCGAAGCAGTTCATCGCCCGCTACTTCGAGCGGTTCGCGGGCGTGCGGCGGTTCCTCGACGCGTGCATCGTCACGGCGCGCGAGAAGGGCTACGCCGAGACGATCTTCGGGCGGCGCCGCTACATCCCCGAGCTCAAGGACAAGAACTTCAACATGCGCGCCTTCGGCGAGCGCACGGCGCAGAATTCACCGCTCCAGGGTTCCGCCGCCGATCTCATCAAGGTGGCGATGCTGTGCGTGGCGGGGGCGCTGCCGCGGGACCGCGGCGCGCGGCTGCTGCTCCAGGTGCACGACGAGCTGATCGTCGAGGCGCCGGCCGGGGAGGCGCCGGCGGTGGCGCGGATGGTGAAGCAGCAGATGGAGGCGGCCGCGGTTCTCGCGGTGCCGCTGGTGGCGGACGTGGGCACGGGCGACAACTGGCTCGACGCGAAGGCGTGAGCGGCGAGCCCATGACGGAGTGGCGCGAGTTCCGCCGGCGGCGCGAGGGAATGATGTACGCGCTGGACGGCGGGCTGTGGCTGCACCGGCACCGGCTGTACGGCGAACCGATGGCGCACCTGGTGAGCAGCGACAGGGACAAGCTGCTCGCCTACGGCGCGGCGCACGGCCTCGAAGCGCGATGGCTGCAGTACAAACCGCTCAAGGACCCGCGCACGGGCGTCCGGGTCGAGGCGTGGCACTGGGACCTGCTGCGGGAAAAGCTGCCGCCGAGGACCTAGCTGTGCGGGACGCCGGCCGGCGTCTCCTTGCTGCCGCGCCGGTAGTTGCCCGACGACCCCTTCGGCCGCCGGTAGCCCGGCCACCAGTTGTAGCGTCCGGCCAGGTGCATGACGCCGGGCACCATCACCATGCGGATCAGCGTGGCGTCGAGCAGCACGGCCATCGCCAGGCCGAACCCGACCAACTGCACGGCCAGCACCCGCGCGAACGCGAACGCGCCGAACACCAGGATCATGATCAACGCCGCGCTGGTGATGGTGGCGCCGGTGGCCGACAGCCCGGCGACCGTGGCGGCGTCGTTGTCGTGCGACTGGTCGAACTCTTCCTTGATGCGCGACATCAGGAAGACCTCGTAGTCCATGGACAAGCCGAACACGATGGCGAACACCAGCACCGGTCCGAGAATGAAGATCGCCTTGGCGGGTTCCTCCAGGCCGATCAACCGGCTGCCGAAGCCCCACTGGAAGACGACCACGGTCATGCCGAAGGCGGCGGCCACCGACAAGCTGTTCATGATGACGGCTTTGACCGGCACCAGCACGCTGCGGAACACGATGCCCAGCATGATGCCCGTGACGCCCAGCACGACCAGCACCAGGCCGGGGAAGCGTCGGCCCAGCTCGTTCTGGAAGTCGAGGCTCGAGGCCGCGAAGCCGCCGACCAGCAATTCGCTGGCGGACAACCCCGGCAGCGTCCGGGTGTCGAGCGCGCGGATGTGCTTCACCACGTTGAACGCCCCGTCGATGGACACCGAGTCGTCGAGGAACACGTCGTATGCGGTGGCCGCGCCGTCGCGGCTCAGGTATGCGCGGAACAGTCCGGGTGAGCGTGCCCGCGCGGCCGCCGTGTCGGCGTACGCCTCCGCGTACTGCCACAGCGGAACGCCCGGTTGCGCATCCACGATGCCGCGCACTTCCTTGACGCGCGGGTCGGCACGGATGGCGTTGGACACGGCGCGCAGCCCGCGCAGCCGGTCGGGCGTCAGCAGCACGCTGCCGTCGGTGGACCGCAGCACGACCTTCACCGGATACAGCGTGCCGCCCTGCCCCATCGCCTCGAGCTGGGTGAGCCCGCGGCCGGCCTCGGTTTCCGAGGGGAACCATCCCGATTGCGGCAGGCCGATCTTGGCGCCGATGGCCGGCGCGGCGAGCAGCAGGATGGCGCTGCCCGAGAGCAGCACGGCGCGCTTGGGGTGTCGCGAGATGCCCATCGCGTACTTGTTCCAACCCACCTGCGAGCGGAACCGCGCCAGCCGCGCCGACATCACGCCCGGCCAGTTGATGCCGTGGCCGAGGATCGCGAGCATCGCCGGCAGGAACGAAATCGACATGAGGATGGCGCTCGCGACCACGATGAGGCCGCTGATGCCCACCGAGCGGGTCTCCGGCAACGGCACGATGAGCAGCGCCGCCAAGCCGACGATCACGGTCGCGCCCGAGGTGATCACCGCCTGCGAGGCGGTGCGGATCGTGCGTTCGGCCGCTTCCTTCGGGCTCACGCCGGCGTCGAGCTCCTCGCGGAACCGGGTGACCACCAGCAACGAGTAGTCGATCCCGACGCCCAGTCCCATCATCGTCGTGATGTTGAGCACGAAGATCGACATCGGCGTGATGTTCGCGCTCGCGAGAATCGCGATGGTGCCGAGCGTCACCTCGATCGCGATGAACCCCACCGCGACCGGCAGGCCGGCCGCGACCAGCGTGCCGAACGCGACCACCAGCAGCAGCAGCGCCAGCGGGATGACCGTGCGCTCGAGCCTCTCGGAGTCTTCGGCCGCGACCGTGCGCGTGTCGTAGTCAAAGGCGGGCGCACCGGTGAGCAGGGTGCTGATGGACGGGCCGGAGCGCCGTTGTATCGCGCCCAGCGTGCTGCGGATGGCCGGTACGTCGGCCGTCGGGTCGTTGTCGTTGACCTGCCGCAACCCGGCGACGATGAACGTGGTGTGCCCGTCGGCGCTGCGGAAGCTGACGTCGCCGCTATTGCGCCAGTTGAGGGTGCCCAGCACGAACGGCAGCCGCGCGAGTCCGACCGTGAGGGAGTCGACATACCCACGGAACGCGGCGTCGGCCAGCGACAGGGAGTCGTGGTGCACCACGGCGACCACGAACGCGGGATACGGGGAGTCAAAACGCTCTCGGACAATGAGGCTGGCGCGGGTCGACTCGGCGTTGGGCATTTCCTGGCCGCCGACCTGCAGGTAGTGGTGCACGTCTCGCGCGAGGGGGACGAACAGGATCGTCACGAGGACCCAGGCGGCGACGATCGGCCAGCGCCAGCGGACGACGAATTTGGCCGGAAGTGGAATCAATGCCGGGGTCCAGACGTTGGGGCGAGGGATTCTCGCCCAAATGAAGCCGTTTCGCAACGCCGCGCGTTTGCCGCACGGCGGCGCGCGACGCATAATTGGCCCACCTACATGAAAGATGCACGGTCCGGGCCCGGCCGGCTCCTGCCGGTCCTGACGGCGCTGATCGTCACACTGGTCGCGGCCGACGTCGTGCTGCGGGGAATCCCCCGGGCGCACCGCGCGCCGGCCGCGCCCGTTACCTCCGGGCCGCGTGCCGACAGCCTGTCCGTGTCGACCGCGGGCGGCACCCTCACGAGCGCGGGCGCGGCGAGCCGCAAGGCCGAGACGTGGCGGCGCCTCGCCGAGGAGGGCGCGAACACGTACCTGGTCGCGATGCTGCCTCAGGTGGACAGCGCCATTCGCCGCTGGCCGGACGACCGCTTCGCACGTCCGCTGCGGGTCACGGCCGTTCGCGGCGGCGCCGGATTTCGCGAGGAGTTCGTCGGCGCGATCGCGTGGGCCGTCGAGCAGTGGAACGGGGCCCAGCTGCCGCTGCAGATGGACTTCCGCGGCAGCGACAGCAGCGCGGCGGACATCACGGTGCGATGGGTCACCGCGCTCGACAGCGAGCGCACGGGCAAGGCGGACATTACGTGGGACCAGCATCAGGCCATCCGGCGCGTGGCGGTGACGCTGGCGACCCATGCGCCGGACGGCCGCACGCTGACGGACGCGGAGATGCGGGCGCTGGCGCTCCATGAACTGGGCCACGCGATCGGCCTGGCGCATTCCACCGATCCGCACGACGCGCTCTACCCTACGACCCGCGTCACGGAGCTGAGCGAGCGCGACCGCGCGACGGCGCGCCTGCTGTACGAGCTGCCCGTCGGCAGCCTGCGCAACTAGCCGCACCGGGCAAAACTCGAGCGATCCGGTTCCCGATCGTGGCCCGCCGCCGTCCCGCCCGCTGGCGCGGCGGTACTCGATCGGGCAGTTTGCGTTGATGACACGGGTGCGCGAGGTCCTTCCGCTGCTGGCGGGCCGCGGCGCATCGGGCGCCACCCTGCAGGACGCGCTCGACGAGCGCACGCGCGCGGGCGTGCTGTGGCGCCCCGAGGCCGACGGCGCGGTTCGCTGCTTCGCCTGCGGACACCGGTGCCTCATCCGCCCGGGGCGCCGCGGCATCTGCAAGGTGCGCGACAACCCGGATGGCACGCTGCGGGTGCCGTGGGGCTACGTCGCCGGGCTCCAGTCCGACCCGATCGAGAAGAAACCCTTCTTCCACGTGCTGCCCGGGCAGGACTGCCTCACGTTCGGCATGCTGGGCTGCGATTTCCACTGCGGCTACTGTCAGAACTGGGTCACGTCGCAGGCGCTGCGCGACCCCGCGGCCGGCATCGCGCCGACGGCGCTGACCCCCGAGCAATTGGTGCGTGTCGGCGTGGAGCGCGGCGCACGGGCGATCGGGTCGTCGTACAACGAGCCGCTGATCACCGCCGAGTGGGCGGTGGACGTGTTCCGGGAGGCGCGCGGGCACGGGCTCACGACGTGCTTCGTCAGCAACGGGAACGCGACGCCCGAGGTGCTGGACTTCATCCGCCCCTGGACCGACTGCTACAAGATCGACCTCAAGGCGATGAACGACCGGGCCTACCGCACGCTCGGCGGCGTGCTCGAGCACGTGCTCGACGCGATCCGGATGGTCGAAGAGCGCGGGTTCTGGCTCGAGATCGTCACCCTGCTCATCCCCGGCTTCAACGACGCGCCCGGCGAGACCCGGCGCATGGCCGAGTTCATCGCGTCCGTCTCGCCGGACATCCCCTGGCACGTGACCGCGTTCCATCAGGATTACCGCATGACCGACCCTCGCGACACCACGGCGCGCGACCTGATCGCCGCGTGCGAAACGGGCCGCGACGCCGGGCTGCACTTCGTGTACGCCGGCAACCTGCCGGGCCGGGTCGGGCCGTGGGAGCACACGTGGTGTCCCGCCTGCCGGTCGCTGCTGGTCGAGCGCTGGGGCTACACCATCCTCCAGCAACGGGTGACCGCGGCAGGCTCGTGCCCCGACTGCGGGCAGGCCATCCCCGGCGTGTGGGCGTGAGCGCCGCGTTGATCCACCGCGCGGGCCGGGGTACGTTGCGGTAGGAGGTGACCGTCATGATCACCGAAGAAGACGTGCGGACCACGCTGCGGCGGGTCAAGGATCCCGAACTCAACCTCAACATCGTGGACCTGGGCCTGGTCTATGAAGTCGAGGTGACCGAAGGCAAGGACGTGCACATCGAGATGACGCTCACGTCACCGGGATGCCCGTCGGGGCCGGAGATCATGTCGGAGGCGCAGCGTGTCGTCGAAGGGCTCGACGGCGTGGGCGCGGTGGACATCGAGCTGGTGTGGTCGCCCTACTGGACGCCCGAGCGAATGGACCCGCGGCTCAGGGCTTTCTTGGGGGGCTGACGTCGTCGGCCAGCGCCGCCAGAAGCTCGGCGCCCATCACCTGCGCCTGCCAACGCCGCATTTCCGGAATGGTGGCCATCGCCTCGAGCGACTTCGGTCGCGCGCGGGCCACCGCTTCGAGCGTTCCCTTGGGACACAGCACACCCTGATCGAGGCCTAACCGCTCGGCCGCTGCGTTGCGCGCGGCCTTGAGCTTCTCGACGCGCGCGTCGAACGCCGGATCGGCCGGCCGCCGCTCGCCGCGCGGGAAGCGGGGCAGGTCCTTCTCGGGCACCGCGACCCCGCGCTCGATCGCCGCCAGAAACGCGTCGCCGCGCGTCTCGACCAGCCGTGCCGGCACGCCGGCGATTTTCTTCAACTCTTCCTTGGTGCGCGGCGTCTTCCCGGCCACCGCAAGCAGGGCCTCATTCCCCACGACCCGGAAGCTGGCGCGGTCCAGTTCACGCGCCACGTCGTCGCGCCAGTGGACCAGCTCGCGCAGCAGCGCCAGGCCGCGGCGCGTGAGCAGGCGCGCGCCCTTGACCCGGAGATAGCCGTCGCCGTTGGTCTCGAGCGGCGTCCACCGGATGCCCTCCAGGCGCGCGAACTCCTCTTCGGCCCACGACAGGCGGCCGCGCCCCTCGAGCTCGGCGCGCAGAATGTCGCGCAACTTCGGCAAATGGCGCGTGTCGTGCGCGGCGTAGTCGAGCATCTCCTCGGGCAGCGGACGCCGCGACCAGTCGGCACGCTGGTGCTTCTTGTCGAGCGTGACGCCCAGGTGCTTCTCCAGCAGCGCCGCGAGTCCCACCGCCTTCTCGCCGAGCAGCTGCGCGGCGATGCGGGTGTCGAACAGGTGCCGCGCGTGAATGCCGTAATCGCGGTCGAGGATGCGCAGGTCGTAGTCGGCGTCGTGAAACACCGTCTCGACCGCCGGATCGGCGATGATGGCGCCGAGCGGCGCCACGTCGCCCACCGTCAGCGGGTCGAGAATGGCCGTGTCCTGCCGGGACGAGACCTGGATGAGATAGATGCGGTCGACGAAGCGGTGAAAACTGGCGGCCTCGGTGTCCACGGCGACCAGGGGTTCCTTGGCGATGCGCTTGGCGAAGGCGTCGAATTCCCGTTGGGAATCGATGTAGCGGTAGGGCGGATGAGGGCGTGTCCCGGTCACCATGGCATCGTGTAGGAAGCTGACCATAGGGTTAGCCAGGCGCAACCTCTGGACACCATGGTTATCCACTTCTCCATGGCGATGTTAGCTAATTCTTCAACAGCGATGCCTTGATGTATTGATACTATGTCGAAAACAATAGCATATATTGCGATAATGTCGCGCTGGTGTTCAGATGGTGTCTCGACTGTACTGACATAGATCACGAGAGCATGCCTCCCTCGCCAGCCGATGCCTCTTCGTCGTAGCTTTCGCCGGCGACTCCACCTCTCATTTTGCGGTGCCAGCGTGAGCCGACTGCCTCCGGTCAGTCTCAATGTCTACCCGTACGAGTGCGACGCGTACGGGCACCTGAATGAAGCGGCCTACCTCCAGCTCTTCGAGCGGGCACGGTGGGAAATCCTCGCGCGCGGCCCGGGCATGCAGCTGTTCCGCGCCCAGGGCGTGTGGCCGGCGGTGCGCCGCGCGACCGTCGACTACCATCTCCCGGTGTTCCCGGGCGACCAGCTCGAGGTGGACCTCCAGCTCGAGAAGCTCGGCCGCACCTCGATGCAGTTCCGGCAGCGCGCGGTCCGCAAGAGCGACGGCATGCTCGTGGCGGAGGCGCACCTCGTGTTCGTCACGATCGACGCCAGCGGCAACCCGACGCCGGTGCCCGATGGCGTGGCCGACCTCTTCGCCACGCGGGTGTCGACGCATTCGGGCGAGGTCATCCGCTACAACGTGGGCGCCGTCACGCTCGGCGCCGATGTGCGCGGCGACGGGCCGGCGGTGCTGTTGATTCACGGGTTCCCGCTCGACCGGACGATCTGGAAGCACCAGGTGGCGACCCTTGCCGGATGGCGACGCATCGCGCCGGACTTGCGCGGCATGGGGAGCAGCGACGTTCCGGAGGCGGGCTACTCCATGGCCGCGTACGCCGACGACCTGGCGAGGTTGCTGGATCAATTGCGGATCCAGCGGGCGGTGGTCGCGGGCCTCTCGCTGGGCGGCTACATCGCGTTCGAGATGATGCGGCGGCACCGCGAGCGGGTCGCCGGGCTCATTCTCTGTGACACCAAGGCGGACGCCGACAGCGAGAGCGGCCGCGCCGGCCGCGACGAGATGATCGCGCTCGCGAAATCCGCCGGAGCCGAGGCGGTAGCCGACCGCATGGTGCCCAAGCTGCTCGGGCGCTCGACCCACCAGGCGCAGCCGCAGCTGGTCGCCGAAGTGCGCGAGTTGATCGCCAAGACGCCGGTGCCGGGCATCGTCGGCGCGCTCGAGGCGATGCGCGATCGCGCGGACTCGACGCCCCTGCTGGCGTCGATCCGCGTGCCCACGCTCGTCGTCACGGGGCAGGAAGACGAGATGACGCCCGCCGCGGGGGCCCGCGCCATGGCGCAGGCGATTCCCTCCGCCGCCAGCACGGTGATTCCGGGCGCCGGCCACATCCCCTGCCTCGAGGCCTCGACGGCCACGAGCCGGGTATTCGCGGAGTTTCTGGAAGCGGTGCGGGAGAGCTGAGCCGGCGCCGGCCGTTCAGGCTTTGCGCTGAGGTTTTCCCGGCGGCGTGTCGCTGGTGAAGATGTCCCGGTTGATGGCGATGTAGTTCTTCCACTGTGGCGGCGTGTCTTCCTCGGGGAAGATCGCGGTCACCGGGCATTCGGGCTCGCACGCACCGCAGTCGATGCACTCATCCGGGTGGATGTAGAGCATCTTCTCGCCCTCGTAGATGCAGTCGACCGGGCAGACCTCGACGCAGGCGCGGTCTTTGACGTCGACGCATGGCTCAGCGATGATGTACGGCATGGCAGAGGGCCTCGGGTTGCGATCCAGGGCGTTCAGTCGCTCTTCGGGGCTGAAAATCACAGCCGGAGGCGAGCCGCGTCAAGTAGTGTAGGAATCCCCCACTCCGGGCATACCCAGGAGCGAATGATGAAGAGTCGTGCGCGGTACTCGTGGCTTGCGGCGCTCCTGTTCGCGGCCGGGTGTGGTGGCTCGACCGAGGCCCCCAAGCCCACGCTGACCATCGCGAAATACCTCGGGGACGGCCAGATCGCGCTGGACGGCTACCCGACCAACGTGCGCCCGGCCGTGCGCGTGACCGGAAGTGGCGGCGCCGGAGTGTCCGGGATCCCCGTGACGTTCGCGGTGACCGGCGGTGGCGGCAGCCTGACCGGCAACACCACGATCAACACCGACGCGAACGGCGTGGCCCAGGTGGGCGCCTGGACGGTCGGGACGACCGCCGGATCCAACACGTTGCTGGCGACGGGGACCGGCAGCTTCGTGGGCGCCGACTCCGTCGTCTTCGCGGCTACCGGCCAGACGGCGCAGTTCTCCATCACTGTCCAGAACTTCGGTCCGCCGTTCTCGGCCGCCGTGCAGGCTGCCTTTGATTCGGCGGTGGCCACGTGGGAGCACGTCATCTACGGACACATCGGCAGCATCCAGGTCACGCTCAACAACGTGTGCGGCACCGGCGTGAATCTCGACCAGCCCGTCAACGACATCCTGATTCTGGCGCGGTTCGATTCCATCGACGGGCCGGGCAAGATCCTGGGCTCCTCCGGGCCGTGCCTGATCCGCAATTCGAACGGGTTGCCGGTGGTCAGCGTCTCGGAGTTCGACACGGCGGACGTGGCGACCCTCGCCTCCGAGGGGATCCTCAACGTCGTCATCCTCCATGAGATGGCGCACGCGCTCGGCTTCACCGACGAGATCTGGAACACCCAGGCCGGCATCACCCAGCAGCATACGTGCGCGCACAACGCCCCGCGCGATACCGCCTTCAACGCGACGCCCGGCCTGGACACCTACTTCGGGTGCGCCGGCGCGCGCGCGGCGTTCGATTCGCTCGGCGGCACGAGCTACACCGGCGGCAACAAGGTGCCGCTGGAGAACTGCGTCGGGATCCCCGCCGCAGACAACTGCGGGCAGGGCACGCTGTATGCCCACTGGCGCGAGCTGGTCTTCGGCAACGAACTGATGACGGGCTATGTGGACAACGGGCCCAACCCGCTCAGCCTGCTGACCGTCGCATCGTTCGGCGACATCGGGTACCGGGTCAACTACGGAGCGGCGCAGCCGTACACGCGCGCGTTCTCGGCGCCCCGCGTCACGCCGACGCACGTGGTGTTCATGGGAGACGACACGCGCCACGGGCCCGTGGGGATCGTGGACGAGTCCGGCCGCGTGGTGCGCGTCATTCGTCGCTAGACGAGCACTGCGACCCCCGTCACCACGAAGGGCCTCCCGCCGCGGGAGGCCCTTCGCGTCTTCGCTTCGCTGCACCCGAACGGGGTCGAGTGTAGCGCGAAGCTAGCCGCCGGCGATCACCGGCCCGTCACCGCGCGGCTCAATCCGCCGGCACCGCGTCGCGCGGCTCGGCCGCCAACTCGGCGATGCCCTCGGTGATCTCCCGCGAGATGTGCATCGAGCAGAACTTGGGGCCGCACATCGAGCAGAACTCCGCGCTCTTGAAGTACTCCGCCGGCAGCGTCTCGTCGTGGTATTGGCGGGCGCGGTCCGGGTCGAGCGAGAGCCGGAACTGCTCGTTCCAGTCGAACTTGAAGCGAGCACGCGAGAGCGCGTCGTCGCGGTCGCGCGCGCCCTTGCGGCCGCGCGCCACGTCGGCGGCGTGGGCCGCGATCTTGTAGGCGATCACGCCCTCGCGCACGTCGTTCGCGTTGGGCAGGCCGAGGTGCTCCTTGGGCGTCACGTAGCAGAGCATGGACGCGCCGTACCAGCCGATCATCGCCGCGCCGATGGCGCTGGTGATGTGGTCGTAGCCCGGCGCGACGTCGGTCACCAGCGGGCCCAAGGTGTAGAACGGCGCCTCGTGGCACCACTGCTGCTCCAACCGCACGTTCTCCTCGATCTGGTGCATCGGGATGTGGCCCGGGCCTTCGATCATCACCTGGACGTCCTGCCGCCAGGCCTGCTCGGTCAACTCGCCGAGCACCTTGAGCTCGGCCAGCTGCGCCCGGTCGGTGCTGTCGGCGATCGAGCCCGGCCGCAGCGAGTCGCCCAGCGACAACGTGACGTCGTAATGCGCCGCGATCTCGCAGATCTCGTCGAAGTGCGTGTAGAGGAAGTTCTGTTGCTTGTGCGCGACCATCCATGCCGCGAGCAGCGAGCCGCCGCGGCTCACGATGCCGGTCACCCGCCCCATGGTCAGCGGCAGGTGCTCCAGCAAAATGCCGCAGTGGATCGTCCAGTAGTCCACGCCCTGTTGCGCCTGGTGCTCGAGGTTGTCGAGGAACATCTGCGGTGTGATGTCCGCGACCTCGTGGACCTGTTGCAGGACCTGATAGATGGGCACCGTGCCGATCGGCACCGGGCTCGCCTGGACGATCGCGTCGCGGATTTCGTCGATCCCGCCCCCGGTCGACAGGTCCATGACGGTGTCGGCGCCGTAGTGCACCGCGAAGTGCAGCTTCTCGAGCTCCCCTTCAACGTTTGAGGTGACGGCCGAGTTGCCGATGTTCGCGTTGATCTTCACCTTCGCCACTGTGCCGATGCCCATCGGCTCGAGCCGGCCCTTGAGGTGATTCACGTTGGCCGGGATGATCAGCCGTCCGCGCGCGATCTCCTCGCGCACCAGCTCGGGCGCCAGTTCCTCGCGCTCGGCGACGAACCGCATCGCGTCGGTCACGAGATTGCTGCGGGCGAAATGCATCTGCGTGCGGCACTCGCGCATCGTCAGCTCCTTGGGTTCCGAAACACAAAACGCCTTCCGGATCGGGCGGGGGCCGTCCGGAAAGCGTCTTCGAGCCTGTGGGTGACTCCCTACGCCGAACGTCCGGCCAGGTTCAAAGGGTGTGATCTCAGCCCGGTGAGCCGGGCACCCCCGTCGCCCGCAATGTAGGCACGGAACGCTGCGCGCCGCAACGCGGCGTGACCACATCTCGTCCGACCCACGAGGCGGCGCTATGTTGGTGGCCATGAGCGAGGCTTCGTCCACGCACCGCCCGTGCATCGGCATCATCGGCGGCAGCGGCATCTACGACCTGGATGGCCTCACCGGCACGCGGTGGGAGCGCGTCACCGGGCCGTTCGGCGCGCCATCCGACGAGCTGCTCCGGGGAGATCTCAACGGCGTGCCGCTGGTGTTCCTGCCGCGCCACGGCCGCGGCCATCGCATTCCGCCGGGCGAGATCAATTTCCGCGCCAACATCGATGCGCTGAAGCGCGCGGGCGCGACCGACGTCATCTCGCTCTCGGCCGTCGGGTCGCTGCGCGAGGATCTGGCGCCCGGCACGTTCGTCATCGTCGATCAGTTCATCGACCGCACGTTCGCCCGGGTCAAGACGTTCTTCGGCACCGGCTGCGTCGCGCACGTGTCGGTGGCGGATCCGGTGTGCGCGCGTCTCGGCGACGCGCTCGAGGCGGGTGCGCGCGAGGCCGGCGCGCGGGTGGTGCGCGGCGGGACGTACGTGGTGATGGAAGGGCCGCAGTTCTCCACGCGGGCCGAGTCGGAGCTGCACCGCTCGTGGAAGGCGAGCGTGATCGGGATGACGAACATGCCCGAGGCCAAGCTGGCGCGCGAGGCGGAGCTGTGCTACGCGACCGTGGCGATGGTCACCGACTTCGATTGCTGGCACCCGGACCACGACGCGGTGACGGTGCAGCAGGTCGTCGCGACCATGACCGCGAACGTGGCGACCGCGCGCGCCGTGCTGTCGCGCACCGTGCCGAAGCTCGCCGCGCGGCCGGCGGCCTGCCCGCACGGGTGTGACCGCGCGTTGGAACACGCCGTCATGACCGCACCGCCCGCCCGCGACCCTGCGTTCGTCGCTCGACTCGACGCCGTGGCCGGGAGGGTGCTGTGACCGATCTCAAGGCGCTGGTGCGCACCATCCCCGACTATCCCAAGCCCGGCATCATGTTCCGGGACATCACCACGCTGATCGGCGACCCGGCCGGCCTGCGCGAAGCGGTGGACCGGCTCGCCGCCCGCCACGCCGGAAGCCGGATCGCGAAGGTGGCCGGGATCGAGGCGCGCGGCTTCATCCTGGGAGGCGCGCTCGCCGTCAAGCTCGGCGCGGGATTCGTCCCGATCCGCAAGAAGGGCAAGCTGCCCTTCGACGTGGTGGGGCACGACTACGAGCTGGAGTACGGCACCGACCGCGTGGAGATGCACGTGGACGCCATCGCGCGCGGCGAGCGGGTGCTGCTGGTGGACGATCTCATCGCCACGGGCGGCACGGCCGGCGCCGCGATTCAGCTGATCGAGGGTGTCGGCGGCGTGGTCGTCGAAGCGTGCTTCGTGATCGATCTGCCGGACCTCGGCGGACGCCGGCGCCTCGAGGACATGGGGCACCAGGTGCACACCCTGATCGCGTTCGAAGGGGAGTAGCGCGGCGCGTGAACGTCGGCGGCACGCCGCGGCGCACGATTCGGTCGGCGGACGGGTACGCCGTCGAGATCATCGACCAGACCCTCCTGCCCGCCCGGTTCGCGCTGGTCAGGCTCGACACGCTGGGGGGCATGGCGGAGGCGATCGGCACGATGCGGGTGCGCGGTGCGCCCTTGATCGGCGTGGCCGCGGCGTACGGCATGGCCATCGCGCTCCATCATGATCCGACCGACGCCGGCGTCGCGCACGCGCGGGCGACCTTGCTGGCCACGCGCCCGACGGCGGTGAACCTCGCATGGGCGCTCGAAACGGTGAGCGGCGAGGTGCTCGATCTGCCCGTGGCCCAGCGGGCCGCGGCGGCGCTCGCGCGGGCCGACCGCATGGCGGAGGACGACGTGGCGGCGTGCCGATCCATCGGCGAGCACGGCGCGAAGCTGCTCGAGGCGCGCGCCGCCGAGCATCCGGGCCGCCCGCTCCAGGTCATGACGCACTGCAACGCCGGCTGGCTGGCAACGGTGGACTACGGCACCGCGCTGGCGCCGGTCTATCTGCTCCACGACGCCGGCATTCCGGTGCATGTCTGGGTGAGCGAAACGCGACCGCGGAACCAGGGTCTGCTCACGGCGTGGGAGCTGACGCAGCACGGCGTGCCCTGCACGATCATCGTGGACAACGCGGCCGGCCTGCTGCTGGAACGCGGCCAGGTCGACGTCGTCATCGTCGGCACCGACCGAACCACGGCCTCCGGTGACGTGACCAACAAGATCGGCACCTACCTCAAGGCGCTGGCGGCGCGCGAGGCGCGCGTGCCGTTCTTCGTGGCGGCGCCGTCGTCGAGCATCGACTGGCGCCTCACCGACGGTCGTGCGGTACCCATCGAGGAGCGCGCCGCGGCGGAGGTGTCGGGCGACGCGGCGCTCGCGATCCGGAACCCCGCGTTCGACGTGACGCCGGCGCGACTGGTCACCGCGATCATTACCGAGCGCGGGGCCTGCCCGGCCTCGGCGGAAGGGCTGCGCGGCCTGTTTCCCGAGCGCGCCCCTTGAGCGAGTACTCGCTGCGGCGCGACGTCATCGCCGCCGCGCGGCGCACGGTGGCGGCGTGGCTCACGCACGGCACGTCGGGCAACGTGAGCGCGCGCGCTCCCGGAGGTTTCTGGATCACGCCGACCGGCATGCCGTACGAGGCCCTCGAGCCCGGCGACCTGGTGCTCATGGACCTGGACGGCAACGTGGCGCGGGGCAACCGCGCGCCGTCGAGCGAGTGGCGGATCCATCGCGATGTGTATGTGGCGCGCCCCGAGGCGGGAGCGGTCATCCATGTGCACCCACCGTACGCCACGACCATTTCCTGCCTGCGGCAGGACCTCCCGGCCGTGCACTACATGATCGCCGTGGCCGGCGGCGATACCGTGCGCTGCGCCGCGTACGCGACCTTCGGGACGGAAGAGTTGTCGCGCGCGGCGCTGGCGGCGCTCGAGGACAGGACCGCCTGCCTGCTGGCCAACCACGGATTGCTGGCGGCCGGGCGCGACCTGGCGGCCGCGTTCCGCACCGCCGAGGAGGTCGAGCGCGTGGCCGAGCTGTACTGGCGGGCGCGGGCGGCCGGCACGCCGGTGATCCTGGACGCCGAGGAGATGCGCCGCGTCGCGGCGCGCTTCAAGGACTACGGCCAGCAGCGCTGAGGGTCAGTGCGCGGTGAGCGAGTCCTTGTCGATGATGCCGACGGGCACGGGGATGTGATCGGGCACGGGCTGTCCGTGCAGCTTCGCCACCACCGCCTCGATCGTCCGTTCGCCGATGACGAGCGGGTACTGGGTGGCGTCGGCCTTGAGGGCCGTGCCGCTGCTGATCGCGCTGCGCGCCTCGGCCGTGCCGTCGAACCCCACGATCACGATGTTGTTCTTCCCCGCCGCGCGGACCGACGCCAGGGCGCCTAGCGCGCAGTCGTCGTTGCTGCCGAAGATGCCGTCGAGGTCGGGGTGCGCCTGGAGCAGGTTGTCGGTCTTCTGCTTGGCCACGTCGCGCAGCCCGCGCTCCACGGCCGGCGCCGCCACGATGCTGATGCCGGGGTACTTCGCCATCGCGTCGCGGAACCCGCGCACCCGGTCGATCACGCTCGACACCGTCGGCTGGTCGAGAATCGCCACCTTCCCATGGCCGTGCAGGAGGTTGGCCATGTACTCGCCGGCCAACCGGCCGCCCTGGACGTTGTCGGACGCGATGTGCGAGACCACTTGGCCGCCGCTCGAGGCGATGTCGGCCGTGAACACCGGGATGCCGGCGTGGTTGGCCTCTTCCACCGCCGACACGATGCCGCGCGTGTCCACCGGCGCGAGCACGATGGCGTCCATGTGCTGGTTGATGAAGGTCTCGACCTGCGAGGTCTGGCGCGCCAGGTCCCACTCCCCCGCGACGATGTGCAGGTCCACGCCCAGGCTGTCGGCGGCGTGCTGCATCCCGCGTTGCAGCTCCTGGTAGAAGGGATGCGCCTCGGTCAGCAGCGAAACGCCGATCTGCGGGCGGGTGGTCGTCTTCCGGGCGCAGCCCGCGAGGAGCAGCGCGGCTGCGGCAAGCGCGAGGTGGCGTTTCATTGAGCGAAGTCCACGAGAATGGTGGCGATTTCGTACGGCCGCAGGTGAATCGCGATGGCGCTGCCGCGCACGGCCAGGGCGTCGCCGGGGTCTTCCAGCAGGTTGGCCCGGTGCGCCGCGCGGACGTTCCCGCGCACGGTCACGGTGGCGTCGGTCTCCTGGCCGTGCCATTCCACGAGCCGCAGTACCAGGGCGTCGGAATCCTCGGCGCGCTTGGCCCACGTGATCTCGACGTTGGGCGCGTCCACCGAAGCGAAGCTCACGCTCGAGCCCAGCGCGCCGGGATGCGCTGGCGCGACGGCGGCGAGCAGCGGGGTGTTGTACTCCGCGGCGCGGCGCTCGACGCCCGCCGTGCGCCAGCCGCCGTCGTGCGGGAAGAGCGCGAAGCTGAATTCCTGATGGCCCCGGTCGGCGAGCGAGTCGGGCGAGGTCGGCGCGCGCAGCAGCGACAACCGCGCCACGTCGCCGTGATAATCCCAGCCGTACTTGCTGTCGGTGAAAATCCCCACGCCGCCGCTCTCGTCCGACACGTCGACCCAGCGCTGGCACGGGAATTCCCACTTGGCGCGCTCGGCCTGGGTGCGCGGGTTGCCGGTGCGGCCGATGGTGCCGTAGGGAATCTCACAGGTGAGCGAGTCGGGCTGGGCGGCGAGCGTGAAGGCGACCTTGAGCAGCTTGTGCGTCTCGTGCCACTCCACCGCGTTGTGCACGTCGAGCCACGGCTGCTCGCGCCGCAGCACCAGCGTCTGGGTAAAGGTCGAGGCGCCCCACCGCTTGGTGAAGGTGAAGCTCACGGAGTCCGCCGTCAGGGTGTGACCGTGGCCGATCACGCTGTCCACGTCCCAGTGCTGGCGCCCGATGTAGCCGAGGTTCCAGGCGTCATACTCGGTGGGCCGGTCGTCGTAGATCGTCAGCACGTTGGCGCGGCCGTCGCGCGCGAGGGCTTCCAACCCGCTGCGCTTGTCGAGCAGCCGGACGATCTCGCCGGTGGTGGTGTCCAGCTCGACGCGCAGGAACGCGTTCTCCATCCAGGTGGCGCCGGCGGTGGGCGCCGCGGGCGGCGCTTCGGCGGCCGCGCCGCCGACGCGGTGTCCGGCGTGGTCGATCCACACGACCCGCGCGCCGAGCGCGGGCACGCGGGAAGCATAAATCGTCGTGCTGCCCGCGGCGGCGGCCACACGGACGTAGCCCGAGTGTTCCCACCCCAGCGGGTTGAACACGACGACCGGCGTGAGGCCGCGGCGCGGCGGCCGGGTGTCGAGCCGCGCGGCGAGGTCGGCGAAGCCGGCCGTGCGCAACGAATCGATGGTGGCCCAGGCCGAGTCGTAGTTGGCGTTGGCGTCGAGGTAGATCTGGTGGATCCCCGAGCCGGGCAGGATGTCGTGGAATTCATTGAACAGAACGCGCCGCCAGGCGCGCTCGAACCGCGCGCGGGGGTAGGCCGCGGTGTCCACCGACGCGAGCGCTTCGGCCGTCTCGAGCATCGCTTCGCTGCGCCGGACCCGCCGCTTCATCCAGGACTGCGTCGTGAAGGTGCCGCGGTGATACTCGAGATACAGCTCGTCGCCCCACACCGGGAAGCCGGAATCGCCTAACGATTGCCGCATGTCGGCGAGCGCGTGGTCCGGGGTGTCGTATTCCATTACCGGGAAAGTCGGGATGCGCCGCCCTTCCTCGGCGCGCCGCATCATTTCGATGGTCGGGCCGCCGCCGTGATCGCCCACGCCGTAGAGCACCATCATGTGGTGTGAGGTGCCCGGCTTGGCGCGGTCGTCCACGCGCTGCTGCGCCAGCGTGAGCAGGTCGAGGTCGTGGTCGTAGCCGTACGGGTTGTAGGTGAACAGCCGGGTGCCGTCGTTACCCTGCCAGAAGAACGCGTTGTACGGCAGCTTGGTGGAGTCGTTCCAGCGGATCTTCTGGGTGACGAACGCGTCGAGGTCCAGCTCGCGGTAAATCTGCGGCAGCGTCCACGGATAACCGAAGGAGTCGGGCGTCCAGCCCACGTGGGCGCGGTGCCCGAAGCGGTGCTGGAAGTAGCGCTGCCCGTACAGGCCCTGGCGCGCCAGCGACTCGCCCGAGGGCAGGTTCTGGTCGGGCTCGACCCACCAGCCGCCCACGATCGCGAAGGTGCCGTTCGCGACCGCCTCGGTCAGCGAATCGGCCAGTCCGGGATAGTAGCGGTCCATCGCGTCGTAGTACGCGGCGGCGCTGCCGGCGAACACGTAGCCGGGGAACGCGGTCGCGATGCGCAGCGAGCTGCGCCACGTCCGCGCGATCACCCCGATCGTCTCGCTCCACGGCCACAGCCACGCGGCGTCGATGTGCGAGTTGCCGACCAGGTGGAGCGTGTCCTGCTTGATCTGCGCGGCGAGCGGCGCGTAGGCGGCCTGGTAGCGCGCCCGCAGCGCGGCGTAGGCGGCCGTGTCGCCGAGCGCGGTCAGCCACTCCCGCGGGTCGGGTCGCGCGATGGCCGGCGCGCGGCCGGCCAGGATGCGGGCGAAGTCGTAGCCTTCGGCGTACTCGCGGTAGCCGATCTCGCGCACCCGCACCAGCGGGAACGACCAGCGCGGGCGCCCCGGCACGGTGCCGATCGTGATCCGGAGCGAATCGCCGGCGCGGCACGGCGCGCACAGTTCGACGAGTCCCTCCCGCCAGGCCGCGGGCCGGCCGTTCACGGCGTAATGCGCGTCCTGCCCGAACTCGGCCGCGTGGAGGTCGAGCGAGAGGCCGGCGAACAGCGGGGGCACGACGACGTCGGTTTCCAGGCGCGTGCCGCTGCCGGCGCTCGAGTCGGCGATCCAGGTGCCGAAGGCGATGCTGCCGCCCAGCGCGCGCAACAGCCCGTCGGCATCGATGGCGACCGGCACGGTGCGGGTGCCGCCGGACCACGACACGACGGCCTGGAGCGGCGCGACGCCTAACGCCGCCTGCCGCAACTCGGCGACGCCGGGCTGGAACGCCAGCGTCACGCTGGTTCCGGGCGCGAGGGTCTGCGCGGTGTCGCCCGCCCAGCGCGTCGCGCCTTGCTGGAACCGCGCGGCGGCGCCCGCGAGGGGCGCGGCGCCCCAGGCCGACAAGTTGAGTTCGCCGCGCAGTGTGAGCGCGCCGCCGTTCCACACCGGCGCGCCCGCGAGCTTGAGCGGCGAGACCAGAACCGTGCTTGCCGGGAGGTTCTCGGTGGTCATGCCGGCGGGCCGCGCGGTCTGCGAGTGGACACCGTCCAGCGTGCCCTCGCCGAGCACCGGCGCGACGCGCGCCAGCATGTCGAAGCCGCCGGTGCGATTGCGGACCTTGAGCAGCACGCTGTTCCAGCCGGCCGCCAGGCGGACCAGCGCGGTGTCGCTGCCGTTTCCCACCCCGCGCGGAATGACGTGCAGCCACACCCGTTGCCCGTTGAGGAACGCCTCGATGTCGTCGTCGCTGTCGAGGATGAGCTGCACGGTCATCTCGCGCGGCGCCGAGAGGTACGCGTGCGCGTACGCGATCGACCACTCCGGCGGATTGTGGAGGGCGCGGTTCAAGTCGATGTGGCCGATCGAATCGGCATCGGCCGGCAGCCACGGACCGCCGGCGAGCGTCTCGCCGGAGTCGGGCAGCAGCGCCGTTTCGCCGCCCGCGTAGTCGCGGGTGACGCCGGCTTCGCCGGTGTCGGCGTGCATCGGTCCGCGCAGCAACCAGCGGGCGGGGATGTAGTCCTGGGCGCGCGCGGCGCGCGCGGCACACAGCGCGGCGGCGGCGATCGTCACGGCGGTCAACGTCTTCATGGCAGGCCCCGGCATCGAGGGCGCGTCACCGCGTGCGCGCGGCGCCGCGCCGCTTCACCCATACGTCGAACAGTACCGCGAGCAGAATGATCACCCCTTTGGCAATGTCCTGCCAGAAGGCCTGCACGCCCAGCAAGTCCAGCGCGTTGTTCAGCACGCCGATGAGCAGCGCGCCTCCCAGGGCGCCCCACGCCGATCCCACGCCGCCGAACAGCGACGTGCCGCCGATGACCGCCGCGGCGATGGCGTTCAGCTCGTAGAGCAGGCCGGCGTCGGGGCCGCCCGAACGCAACTGGCCGACCATGACCGCCCCGGCCAGTCCCGCGCAGGCCCCCGCGATGACGTACACCAGCAGCTTGATCCGGCTCACCGGCACGCCGGAGAGCCGCGACGCTTCCTCGTTGCCGCCGACCGCGAACACGTAGCGGCCGAATCGGGTTCGGGTGAGCACGAACGCGCCGATCGCCACCAGTACCAGCATGACTAATGCCGGGACCGGGAAGCCGGCCGGCAATCCGGGCACCGGCACCCGGCCGCCGCCCAGCGCGTGCAGCGCGTCGAGTGCGGCCACCTTGGCGCTGAATTGTGGATCACCCTGATCGGGAAAGCCGATGGGGATCCCGCCGGTCAGCAGCCGCGCCAGCCCGCGCGCGATCGTCATCGTCGCGAGCGTGACGATGAACGGCGCTACGCTGAGGCGCGCGACCATCGCGCCGTTGAACACGCCCACCAGGGCGCCCACGGCGAGCGCCGCCAGCGTCGCGATCACCGCCGCGCCGACCGGCCCGCACGCGGCCGCCTCTCGCACCAGCACGCCCGCGGCCACCACGCCCGCCAGGCCGACCACGGAGCCGACCGAGAGGTCGATGCCCGCGGTGATCACGACGAACACCATCCCGAGGGCGAGGATGGCGTTGATGGACACGTGGAGCAGGATCGTGGTGAGGTTGGCGCGCGTGAAGAAGCTCGGCACGAACAGCGCGGCAACCAGCACCATGCCGGCCAGCGCCATCAGGACGCCGTAGCGCGCCACGTCGGGCCGCCGCGGCGCGCTCACGCGGCACGCTCGTCGCGCAGCGCCAGCTCGAGCACCTGCTCGGCGGTCGCGGTGGCGCCGTCCAGCTCACCGGTCACGCGCCCGCCCGACATCACGACGATGCGGTCGGCGAGGGCGAGCACCTCGGGCAGCTCGGAAGAAATGACCACGACCGTCTTCCCCGCGTCGGCAAGTGCGCGGATGCGCCGGTGAATTTCGACCTTCGCGCCGACGTCTACGCCGCGGGTCGGCTCGTCGATCAGCAGCACGTCGGCGTCGGCGAGCAGCCACTTGGCCATCACCAGCTTCTGCTGGTTGCCGCCCGAGAGCGTCGCGGCGGGGCGCGACGGATCCGTTTGGCGGAGGTCCACTCCCGCCAGCACCGCCGCGACCGCCGCGTCCTCTTCGCGCCGCCGCACCACGCCGCGCGGGCTGAACCGCGGCAGCGACGCGAGCGACACGTTCTCGCGGACCGACATGCCGAGGACGAGTCCCTGCGTCTTGCGGTCCTCCGGCAGGTACACGATGCGCCGCGCGATGGCGGCGCGCGGCGAGCCCTTCGGCATCGCGGTCCCGCGCACCACGACCTGACCGGCATCCCACGCGTCCGCGCCGGCGACGCAGCGCGCCACCTCGGTCCGGCCCGCGCCGACCAGCCCGGCGAGCGCCAGCACTTCGCCGGCCCGCGCGTCGAAGGAGACGCCGTGAAATGCCGGGGCGCGCGTGAGGTCGCGCACGACGAGCGTGGTCTCGGCCTCCGGCGCTCGCGCCGCCGGTTGGCGAACGTACTCCACGTCGCGCCCCACCATCAGCCGAATCAGGTCGGCATCGTCCACCTGGGCGGCGGGCCCGGTCCATACGTGGGCGCCGTCGCGCAGCACGGTGATCGTGTCGGCCAGACGGCGGACCTCCTCGAGCCGGTGCGAGACGTAGACCACGGCGATGCCGCGCGCGCGCAGCTGCTCGATCTGCCCGAACAGGTGCTCGGTCTCGCGAGGCGACAGCGCGGCGGTCGGCTCGTCGAGCGCCACGACGCGGGCCTCCCGCACCAGCGCGCGGGCCAGCTCGACGATCTGCCGCTCGGCGACGGACAATTCCTGGCACGGCGTTGCGGGGTCGAACCGGGCGCCGAGTGACTCGAGCGCCGCGGTGGCGCGGTGACGCTCCTGAACGCGGTCGATGAGCGCGCCGCCGGGCTCCATCCCCAGCAGCACGTTGGCGCCGGCCGAAAGCTGCGGCACGAGCGCGAATTCCTGGTAGATGACGGTAATGCCGAGCGTGAGCGCGTCGCGCGGAGCTGCGAAGCGCACGGGTCGGCCCGCCACCGCGATCGTCCCGGCGTCGGGCATCGTCGCGCCGGCCATGACCCGCAGCAGCGTGGACTTGCCGGCGCCGTTCTCTCCCACGAGCGCGTGGACGGTGCCGGCGGCCAGATCGAGGTCCACGCCGGCGAGGGCGACGACGCCCGGATAGCGCTTGGCGATGCCGCGCAGAGCGAGCGCCGCGGGGGCCGCCGGCGTGGCTGCGGCCGTCACGGGAGCGCCGGGCGGCCGGGCGTCACGTCAGGCGCGGCTCGAGAGCTTGAGGCCGGCGATGCCGGCGATGATGAGCGCGAGTGAAGCCAACCGGAGCAGTGTGCGCGGTTCGCCGAGCAACAGGATCCCGAATGCCGCGGCGCCGAGCGCACCGATGCCCGTCCACACCGCGTACGCCGTGCCCACGGGCAACGTGCGCACCGCGAGCGCGAGCAGGTACATCGAGCCGGCCATCGCGACCAGCGTGACGACGCTGGCCACCGGCCTCGTGAAGCCGTGCGAGTACTTGAGGCCCACGGCCCAGACGGTCTCGAGCACGCCGGCAACCATGAGCATCGCCCAGGCGCGGTTCATGGCGCCTAAGATAGTCTCGCGCGGGTGGCGCGCTACGAGTACCATCCGTCCCATGATCGCCCCGCTCCTGGGCCTCTGGCTCGCCTGCCAGAATCCGCAGGCGCCGCCCGGCACGCTCGACGCGGACGTGTACCGCGACTCGGCGAGCGGCATCGCCCTGCGCCGGCCGTGGAGCGACTGGGTGTTCGCGCCGTCCCGCGGCCGCGGCGTGACGACCGTCTTCTTCTATCCCCGCGACGGCACGCTCGACCAGTTCCTCGGCGCCCTGGCGGTGACGTCGCTGCGGCACGGCGTGCAGCTCGACAGCGTGGCCGATCAGCGCATCGCGGAGACGTGGCAGCCGGTGCTGGGCGCGACCTTCCAGCTGCTCGCGCGCGATTCGCTCGCGGTGCACGGCCTGCCGGCGATCCACGTCGTCGTCTCGGGCGCGATCGGCGGGACACCGCTCGACGTCGAGGAGTATCTCATCGCCCGCGGCAACGACCTCATCGTGCTCCAGTTCCGCTATCCGCGGTCCCTGCCGCGCGATTCGCTGACCCTCGGCTACGACCGCGCGTTTCGCAGCCTGGAAATCCGCAGCGACGCGGCGCCGGATACCGCCGAGGCGGGTGTCGCCGAAGGCCGGGCAGGCGGCGCGGATTCGGCCGCGCCGGCCCCGCTCCCCACTCCGGCGCCGCCGCCGCCGGCGGTCGCCCCGGACGCGTTCGCGCCGCCGCCGCAGTGGCGGGACATCTACGCGACGCTCGGGGGATCGCCGTGGCGCGTCAGCCGTGTCGACGCGCTCGTTAGGCTCCCTGCCGCGAGTGCCCCGCTGACGTTCGAGATCCATCTCGACATCGTCAACGACGGCCTGACGAGCACCGACGAACTCCCGCTCTGGCTGCCGGCGGGAGCCATTCTGGACAGCCTGAGCGTGGCCTCGCGCGTGGTGAGCGGCCTGTCGGCGACCGACGTGCGCCGGCTGCCGCTGCCCGATACCATCACGTTCGAAGGACATCTGGCGCTCACGCTGTTCTACCACCGCGCGCCGATCTCCGGGCTGGGGATCTTCCTCGACGACTGGCTCCCCGCGGTCGAGTGCCCCGTCGACTCGCTCGGGCGGGCGCGGGCCACCGGACTGGCCACGGTCTCGATCCGGTTCGACGTGCCGGAGAGCGTGGTGCCCGTGGCGACCGGACACCTGTCGGCGCAGCTCATCACCAGCGACCGGCTCCAGCAGACCTGGACCGCCGATGGCGTTGCCGCGACACGCCCCGGATTCGTCATCGGCGCCCTCGTCCCGGCGCTCAGAACGACAGGTCGCCTCTCGGTGACGGTGTGGCGCACCGCCGGCACGAGCGTCCCGCTGGACTCGTGTGCGCGCCTCGTGGCTGGCGCGTGGGCGTTCGGCGCGCGCGCGTTTGGACTGGTGATGGCGCCGGAGGTGAACGTCGTCGTCGGCGCCCCGGACGCGCTGGGCGCGCCGGGACTGGTGCTGCTCTCGCCCGGCAGCGCGGTGAATCCTCAGCAGGTGCGCGAAGCGGTCGCGCGGACCTGGTGGGGCGGCGCGGTCCGCGGAACCGGCGACGGCGCGATGGTCATCGACGACGGCCTGGCCGCGTGGAGCGCCGCGCTGATGGCCGGCGACACGGTCGGATCGACGCCGGGCCCGGATGTGCGTACCAAGACCATTGCGGCAATGGAAGCCGCGCGCCGCAGACTCGGCGGGCCACGTTTCCGCGAGGCGGTCCGCACTTTTGCCGTAGAGCATCGGGCCGGCTTCGCCGGGCTCGACGATCTTGCGAGCGTGCTCGGCGACAGCGGAGTCGCTTCGTTAAAACAAGTCCAATCAACGCGTTAACAGTTCACAAACAAAAGTGTTTGCGAAGTTTGATTTGTCCATTCCCCGCAAGTACTTTTCCAGCATGACGAAGGAATCGCTGCTCGCGGGCCACCGCGGGATCCGTGGCCAGGTGCTGCTCGAAATCAAGAAGTCGCAGCCCATCACAGCCAAAGAGCTTGGGTTGCGCTTCGGGATGTCCGCCAACGCCATGCGCCGGCACCTGCGTGAGCTGGAACTGGAGGGCATGGTGCGCTTCGGGCGGGAGCGCCAGGCGATGGGCGCGCCGGCGTTCGCCTACCGGCTCACAGACGCGGGCGAGGCCCTGTTTCCAAACGGCTACAAGGATGCGCTGACCGAGTTTCTCGACAAGGTCGCCGCGCGCGACGGCCGCGACGCGGTGGTCGCCATGTTCGAGGAGCGCTACGCCCAGCTGGCGCGGCGCCTCGAATCCGAGCTCGAAGCCGCGCCGCGCGAACAGCGGCTGACGGCGCTGGCTCGCGCGCTGAGTGAGGCCGGCTACATGGCGGAGTGGCAGGGCAGCGCCGGCGTGTTCCGCCTCGCCGAGCACAACTGCGCGATGCGCGCGGTCGTGCAGCGCTTCCCCGAAATCTGCGCGGTCGAAGAGCGGTTCCTCCGCGACGTGCTCGACGCGCACGTGCAGCGCGAAGCGCACATCGGGAGCGGCTGCAACGCGTGCGAATACGCCATCAGCTTCACCGGCGCCGAACCGGTTCAGATCAAATCCGCCAGGGAACGCGCATGACGACCGGCATCGAAGCGCAGGTCCTCCAGCCCTACAAATACGGCTTCGTCACGGACATCGAGTCCGAGAACGTGCCGGCGGGCCTGAACGAGGACATCATCCGCTTGATCTCCGCCAAGAAGGGCGAGCCGGAGTTCATGCTCGCCTGGCGGCTCAAGGCGTACCGCCACTGGCTCACGATGAAGCAGCCGACCTGGGCGAACGTCACGTACGGGCCGATCGACTACCAGGGAATCGTCTACTACGCGGCGCCCAAGCAGGAGAAGAAGCTCGGCAGCCTGGACGAAGTCGATCCCAAACTGCTCGACACCTTCGAGAAGCTCGGGATCCCGCTGTCGGAGCGAAAGCGGCTGGCCGGCGTCGCGGTGGACGCGGTGTTCGACAGCGTGTCCGTCGCGACGACGTTCAAGGAAACGCTCGCCAAGGAAGGCATCATCTTCTGCTCGTTCTCCGACGCGGCGCGCGAGCATCCCGAATTGGTCGAGCGCTACCTCGGCACCGTCGTCCCGTACACGGACAACTTCTTCGCCACGCTCAACTCCGCGGTCTTCAGCGACGGGTCGTTCGCCTACATCCCCAAGGGCGTGCGCTGCCCGCTGGAGCTGTCCACCTACTTCCGGATCAACGCCAGCAGCTCGGGACAGTTCGAGCGCACCCTCATCGTCGCCGACGAGGGGGCCCATGTGAGCTACCTCGAGGGCTGCTCGGCGCCGATGCGCGACACCAACCAGCTCCATGCGGCGGTCGTCGAGCTGGTCGCGCTGAACAACGCGACCATCAAGTACTCGACGGTCCAGAACTGGTATCCGGGCGATGAAGAAGGCCGCGGCGGCATCTACAACTTCGTCACCAAACGCGGCAAGGCGATGACGAACGCCAAGATCTCCTGGACGCAGGTCGAGACCGGATCGGCCATCACCTGGAAGTACCCGGGGTGCATTCTCCAGGGCGACAACAGCATCGGCGAGTTCTACTCGGTGGCCGTGACGAACAACCGGCAGCAGGCCGACACCGGCACCAAGATGATCCACATGGGCAAGAACACGCGCAGCACGATCGTGTCCAAGGGCATCAGCGCCGGCCGGGGGCAGAACACCTACCGCGGCCTGGTGAAGATCATGAAGGGTGCCGAGGGGGCGCGGAACTACTCCCAGTGCGACTCGATGCTGATCGGTGATCAGTGCGGGGCGCACACCTTCCCGTACATCGACGTGCGCAACAGCAGCGCGATCATGGAGCACGAAGCGTCGACGTCGAAGATCGGCGAAGACCAGATCTTCTACTGCAAGCAGCGCGGGCTCTCCGCTGAGGACGCGGTGTCCATGATCGTGAACGGCTTCTGCAAGGAAGTGTTTCGCGAACTGCCAATGGAGTTCGCGGTTGAGGCCCAGAACCTTCTCGGCATCAGCCTGGAAGGCAGTGTCGGCTGATTTCGGCTCAACTAAAGAGGATATTTGGTGGAACGTATGCTCAAGATTGACAACATCCACGCCGCCATCAACGGGACCGAGATCCTCAAGGGCATCGACCTCACCGTCAATGCCGGTGAGGTGCACGCAATCATGGGTCCCAATGGTTCCGGGAAGAGCACGCTTGCCCAGGTACTGGCCGGACACCCCGCTTACCAGGTCACAGCCGGCCGCGTGGTGTTCGAGGGGAAGGACCTGCTGGACCTGCAACCGGAGGAGCGCGCCCAGGCGGGCGTCTTCCTGGCCTTCCAGTACCCGGTGGAGATTCGCGGCGTGACCAACGCCTATTTCCTGCGTTCCGCGCTCAACGCGGTGCGGAAGGCGCGGGGCCAGGAAGAACTGGACCCGGTGGATTTTCTGACGTTCCTCGACGAGCGTCTCAAGATCATCGGGTGGGACGACAGCTTCATGAACCGGCCGGTCAACGAGGGTTTCTCCGGCGGCGAGAAGAAGCGGAACGAGATCCTCCAGCTGGCCGTGCTGGAGCCCAAGCTGGCCATTCTCGACGAGACCGATTCGGGGCTCGACATCGACGCACTGAAGACGGTTGCGGCCGCGGTGAACAGCCTGCGCCGGCCGGACAACGCGACCATCGTCGTCACGCACTATCAGCGACTCCTGAACTACATCACGCCCGACCGGGTGCACGTGCTGGCCGACGGCAGGATCGTGAAGTCGGGCGGCAAGGAACTGGCGCTGGAGCTGGAAGCCAAGGGCTATGACTGGCTCCGCGAGCCGGTCGTCGCGTAGGAGCCCGCCCGTGACGCTTGCTCCAGCGATGTCCGCCGCCGACCGCTACCTCGCCGAGTTCGAAGCCGCCGCCGCGCGGCGCCGAACCGAGCCGCGCTGGCTCGCCGAGGCGCGGCGGGAGGGCATGGACCGATTCGCCCGGACCGGCTTCCCGACGACGCGCGAGGAAGAATGGCGGTTCACCAGCCTGGCGGCCCTTGCCGAGACGCCCTTCGAGCGCCCCCCGGCCACAGCATCGGTGGACGTGCACCGCATTCGTGCGCTCGAGATCTGCGAGGCGCGCCGGCACCTCGTCGTGTTCGTCGATGGGCGGTACGCGCCGGAGCTGTCGGCGGTGGCGGGCCTGCCCCGGGGTGTCGTGGTCGGCAGCCTGCGTGAGGCGCTGGCGTCGCATGCCGACCTGATCGAGCGCCACTTCGGTCGCGCGACCCGCGACCCGCGCACCGTGCTCGCGCACCTCAACACGGCCCTGGCGGACGACGGCGCGTTCGTGTACGCGCCGGCCGGCACCGCCATGGAAGAGCCGGTCCAGCTCCTGTACCTGACCACGGCGCCCGGCGCCCCGACGGCGACGCACGTGCGTAACCTCGTGATCGCCGACCGCGAGGCGCGGCTGGCGCTCGTCGAGACGTACGGATCGGCCAACGGCGGCGCGTACTGGACCAACGCGGTGACCGACGTGGTCGTGGGCGATGCGGGGCGCGTGGACCTGTACCGCGTCCAGCGCGAGAGCGAACGGGCGTACCACACCGGCGCGACGTACGCGGAGCAGACGCGGGACAGCGCGCTATCCGTCCACCCGGTGGTGTTCGGCGGCGCGCTGTCGCGGCACGATATCGTGACGCGGCTCGCCGGCGAGAACGGCCGCTGTGTGCTGAACGGCCTGTACCTCCTGGTCGGCGACCAGCACGCAGACCATCACACGACCATCGATCACGCGATGCCGCACTGCGAGAGCCACGAGTACATGAACGGCGTGCTCGACGGGCACTCGCATGGGGTGTTCAACGGCCGGATCATCGTGCGCCCCGGCGCGCAGCGCACCGACTCGAAACAGACGAACAACAATCTCGTGCTGTCCAACGACGCGCGGGCCGACAGCCAGCCGCAGCTCGAGATTTACGCCGACGACGTGAAGTGCACGCACGGCGCCACGCTCGGCCCGATCGACCCGAACGCGATGTTCTACCTCACGAGCCGCGGCGTCACCACCGCCGAGGCGCGCAGCCTCCTCACCTACGGGTTCGGCGCCGAGATCATCAACCGGATGGAGATCACGCCGCTCCAGGCGCAGCTCGACCGGCTGGTGCGCCGGCGGGTGCTGGCAGGGGCGGGCGCGTGAGCACCCAGGCCCCGCCGCGTCCGCGGGTGTTCGACGTGGCGAACGTCCGCGCCGACTTCCCCGCCCTGAAGCTCGTGCTGCGCGGCAAGCCGCTGGTCTACCTCGACAACGCGGCGACCAGCCAGAAACCGCGAGCGGTGATCGACGCGACGAGCCGCTACTACGCCGAGGAGAACGCGAACGTCCACCGCGGCGTCTACTACCTGAGCGAGCGCGCCACCGAGCTGTATGAAGGGACGCGCGAGAAGGCGCGGGCGTTCCTCGGCGCAGCGCATGCGCGCGAGATCATTTTCACCAAGGGGACCACGGACGGCATCAATCTCGTGGCGTCGAGCTTCGGACGCACGCGGCTGCAGGCCGGCGACGAGGTGCTGGTCTCGGCGATGGAGCACCACTCGAACATCGTGCCGTGGCAGATGATCTGCGAGGAGCGCGGCGCGCGGCTTCGCGTGATCCCGATGAATCGCGACGGCGAGCTGCTGCTGGAAGAGGTGCCGAAGCTTCTCACCGGGCGCACCCGGATCGTGGCGCTGGCGCACGTGTCGAATTCGCTGGGCACCATCAATCCCGTCGCCGAGATCGCGGCCATGGCCCACGCCCGGGGGATCCCGGTGCTGGTGGACGGCGCGCAGGCGGCGCCGCACCTGCCGGTGGACGTCCAGGCGTTAGGCGCAGATTTCTACGCCTGCTCCGGCCACAAGATGTTCGGGCCGACCGGCGTGGGGTTGCTGTACGGCCGGGCGGAACTGCTCGACGCCCTGCCGCCCTACCAGGGCGGTGGCGACATGATTCGCAACGTGACGTTCGAGAAGACGACCTACGCGCCGCTGCCGAACAAGTTCGAGGCCGGCACGCCGAACATCGCGGGGGTCGTGGGACTTGGCGCCGCGATCGACTATCTGGCCGGCCTGCCCTGGGACGTCATCGCGGAGCACGAGGCGGACGTCCTCGCGCACGCCACGGCCGCGCTGGCGGACATCCCCGGCGTCACGCCGATCGGCACGGCGCGTCACAAGGCGAGCGTGCTGGGGTTCGTGATGGAGGGCGTCCATGCGCACGACATCGGCACGATCGTCGACCAGGAAGGCGTGGCCGTGCGAAGCGGGCACCACTGCACGCAGCCGGTGATGGACTTCTTCGGCGTCGCGGCCACCACGCGCGCGTCCTTCGCGTTCTACAACACGCGCGAGGAGGCGGACGCGCTCGCCGCCGCGGTGCGCAAGGTCCGCCAGATCTTCGGCTGACATGACCGACCTCGCGGACCTCTACCAGCAGATCATCGTCGAGCACAACCGCTCGCCCCGCAACTTCCGCCGCCTCGACGGCGCGGACCGCGTCGCCAGCGGCGACAACCCGTTGTGCGGCGACCAGATCGAGGTGTTCGTCAAGCTCGACGGCGACCGGATCGCGGACATCGGCTTCCTGGGCAAGGGCTGCGCGATCTCGCAGGCGTCGGCGTCGCTCATGACCGGCGCCGTGAAGGGGAAAAGCACGGCCGAGGCCGAGCAGCTGTTCGAGGCGTTTCACCGGATGGTGATGAGCGACCCGGCGCTCCCCGCCCCGGACGCCGCCGCGCTCGGCAAACTCGCGGCATTCGCGGGCGTGCGGCAGTTTCCCTCGCGCGTCAAATGCGCCAGCCTGTCCTGGCACACGCTGCACGCGGCGCTCGCCGCGGCGGACCGAAAAGTCTCCACCGAGTAGCCCGGGCGTTGCTCAGCCCGGCAAGCGGCGGTATCCTGCCCGGCACGTGTTGTCGATGGGCAGCGCTCCTCGAACCGATGGATCCATGAACAACGACCTGGTCGTCGAGATCGACGGCATCGCCAAGCGCTTCGCGGGTCACGTTGCGGTGACCGGCCTCTCGCTCGGCGTGCCGCGCGGCGTGGTCTACGGCCTGCTCGGCCCCAACGGCGCCGGCAAGACCACCAGCATCCGCATGATGATGAACATCACGATGCCCGACGAGGGCACCGTGCGCCTGTTCGGCGACCAGAAGGGTGGCCGTCACCACAGCGCGCGCATCGGGTACCTGCCCGAGGAGCGCGGCCTGTACCCCAAGATGCGGGTGCACGACGTGCTGACGTTTCTCGCCGAGGCCAAGGGCGTCGAGCGGGCGCGCGCGTCGAGCCAGGCGGATGCGTGGCTGGAGCGGCTCGGACTCGAGCAGTGGCGGATGGCGCGCGTGAACGAGTTGTCCAAGGGCATGCAGCAGAAGGTCCAGTTCGCGGGTGCGATGCTGCACGAGCCGGAGCTGCTCATTCTCGACGAGCCGTTCTCCGGCCTCGATCCGATCAACCAGGAAGTGCTCAAGGAGACGGTGGTGTCGCAGGCGCGATCGGGCCACACGGTGATCTTCTCCACGCACCAAATGGAAGTCGCCGAGAAGATCTGCGACGCGGTCTGCATCATCGCGCACGGACGAAAGGTGCTCGACGGCCGGCTGGCCGACGTGAAGAAGCAGCACGGCAGCACCCACGTGGCCGTCGCGTTCGAAGACGGGAGCCAGGCGGCGACGGGGCTGCGCTTGGTCGCGGACCTGGTGGCCAAGATGGACGATTCGGGGGTGTTCGCCGAGCTGACCCTGAAGGACGGCGTGGAGCCCCAGCAGCTGTTGGAGCGGCTGGTGCAGGCCCGCCTAACGTTGCGGCGCTTCGAGCGCGTCGAGCCCTCGCTGCAGAGCATCTTTCTCGAGAAGGCGGGCGGCGCGGAGCACGCGGACCGCACGGAGGTGGCCCATGCGTAAGACCTGGGCGGTCATCCGGCGCGAGTTCGTTGAGCGGGTGCGGTCCAAGTGGTTCGTGATCTCCACGGTCCTGGGCCCGGTCTTCATCGTCGCGGTCACGGTGTTGCCGAGCTTGCTGCTGACGCAGGGTGGCGGGCGAAAGGACGTGGTGATCCTCAGCGCGAACGCGGGGTCGCTGGCCGACCGGGTGCGCTCGCAGTTGTCGAGGGACGCCAACTTCAACGTCACGATCGACTCGGTGGACGAGTCACTGCAAAGCGCTGCAACCGACTCACTTACGGCGCTCGTCCAGGCACAGGCCATCGACGGATTCGTCATCCTGTCCAGCTCGACGCTCGAAAGCGGAGCGGCCGAGTACCGCGGGCGCAACGTGTCGTCGCTCACGGACGTCGCGACGATCACGGGCGCGCTGCGGGAGGGCATCGTCACCGAGCGGCTGCGCCGCCGAGGGGTGGACCCCGCGTTCGTGCAGGAGGCGCAGAGTCACATCGACCTCACGACCATGCGGATCTCGAAGCGCGGGGTCACGGGTGAGTCGGGCGAGTCGTCCTTCTTCGTCGGCTACTTCGTCGCGCTGCTGCTGTACATGATCATCCTCATCTACGGCATCAACGTGATGCGCAGCGTGCTGGAGGAGAAGCAAACGCGCATCATTGAGATTCTGGTGTCGAGCCTCAAGCCGTTCCAGCTGATGTTCGGCAAGGTGGTGGGCGTCGGCGCTGTGGGCCTGTTTCAGTTCACGCTGTGGGGCTTGAGCGGCTACGCGTTGGTTCACTACCGCACCCAGGTGCTCCGGCTGTTCAAGGTGCCGGCCGCGACGGTCGCCAAGGTGCAGTTCCCGCACATCCCCTCCGAGTTGGTGATCGTGGCCGGCGGGTACTTCCTGCTCGGCTACCTGCTCTACTCGGCGCTGTTCGCGGTCGTGGGCGCGAGCGTGAACAGCGAAACCGAGGCACAGCAGGCGCAGCAGCCGGTCATGATGCTGCTGGTCTTCTCGCTGCTCGTCTCGTTCAGCGCGTTTGGCGATGCCGGCGGCCAGCTGGCCCGGCTCGCGTCCCTCATTCCATTCAGCGCGCCCATCGTGATGCCGGTGCGCGTGGCGACCGGCGACGTACCGGGCGGCCAGCTGTTGATGTCGTTCGCCATCCTGGCCGCCAGCGTCATTCTGGTGGTCTGGCTGTCGGCGCGGATCTACCGGATCGGCATCCTGATGTACGGCAAGCGCCCCAGCATGCGGGAGCTGGCGCGCTGGGCCCGGCAAAGCTGACGACCCTGTTGCACGTGCAACAGCTTGCGGCCGCGCCGTCTAGCTGTTGCACGTGCAACACCCTCTATCGCCTCGCGTAGCGCGCCAGTACATTCCGCCTCCCCACATGGCCAGCCGCGTCATCGCAATCGCCAATCAGAAGGGCGGCGTCGGAAAAACCACCTCCGCCGTCAATCTCGCCGCGTCCCTGGCCGCGGCGGAGAAGCGGACGTTGCTGCTCGACGCCGACCCCCAGGCCAACGCCACCAGCGGCGTCGGCCTCGAGCGCGACGGCCTCCGGCTCACAGTCTACGAGGTCATGGTGGATGGGCGCCCGCTCCAGGACGTCATCCGGCGCGGCGTGCATTTCCCGCATCTCGATGTGGCGCCGGCCTCGCGCGACTTGGTGGGCGCCGAAGTCGAGCTGGTGGCCCGGCCGCGCCGTGAGTCGATCATGCGCCACGCCCTCGAGAGCATCCGCCACCAATACGACTACGTGCTGATCGACTGCCCGCCGTCCCTCGGCATGCTGACGCTGAACATGCTGACGGCGGCCGACGCCGTCCTCATTCCGATCCAGTGCGAGTACTACGCGCTCGAAGGGCTCTCCCAGTTGCTCAATACGGTCCGCCTGGTTCAGCGGAACTTCAACCCGCGGCTCGCCATTGACGGCGTGCTGCTGACGATGCACGACCACCGCCTGAACCTGTCCAAGCAGGTGGCCGACGAAGCCAAGGAGTATTTCGGCGCCCGGATGTTCAAGACGGTCATCCCCCGCAATGTCCGCCTGGCCGAAGCGCCGAGCTTTGGAAAGCCGATCCTGCTTTACGACATCGGGTCGATTGGCGCGCAAACGTATCTCAGTGTGGCTGAAGAACTTATTCGCCGCACCGCCCATCGGACCGCAGCCGACGCCGTCGAAGCGGCTCGCATACCGGCCATCGAAGTGTCATGACCGGCTCGCAGCGCAGACTCGGCCGCGGAATCGAAGCGCTGCTCGGCGTGACGACCGTCGAGGACGCCGAGCGCGAGGGCGCGCTCCGCGAACTGCCGGTCGGCGACATCCGTCCGAATCCCTATCAACCCCGACGCGCGATGGACCCTGAGGCCTTCGCCGAGCTCAAGGCCTCGATCTCCGCCAGCGGGCTGATCCAGCCGGTGGTGGTTCGCGCCAACGCCGGCGGCTACGAACTGGTGGCCGGCGAGCGGCGGTGGCGCGCCGTCAAAGAGTTGGGCTGGAAGAAGGTGCCGGCCGTCGTTCGCGAAGTGGACGAGCGCACCCTGCTCGTCCTCGCGCTCGTCGAGAATCTCCAGCGCGCCTCGCTCTCGCCCATCGACGAAGCCGAGGGCTACGAGCGCCTCGCGGCCGAGTTCCACCTCACCCACGCCCAGATCGCGGAATCGGTCGGCCGCAACCGCTCGACGGTCGCGAACGCGGTCCGCCTGCTCAAGCTGCCCAAGCCGGTGCAGCAGTTGCTGGACTCGGGCGCGCTGTCGGCCGGACACGCCCGGGCCTTGTTGTCGCTCGAGGACGAGCGGCACATCCTCAAGGTGGCGCGCGAAGCGGTCGCGCGCGGCTGGTCGGTGCGTGAAACCGAACGCCACGCGCGTGGAGGCGGGGCGGGCGCGCGCCACCGCAAAGGCGCGAAGCGCGCGGCGCCGCCCGAACTGCGCCGGATCGAGGAGGCGCTGCGGCGCCGCTTCGGGACCGACGTGGCGGTGGTCCTTGCCGGGAAGAACAAGGGGCACCTGGCGGTGCGCTTCTACTCGCAGGACGACCTCGCGCGCCTGCTCGAGATCATCCTGGGGAGGCGGTGGGACGGCTGATGGCGGGGCGCGGCTACACGATCGTGATTCATCGCGACGGCGCGCTCGAGTCCCGTCAGATCCACGTCCGCCGCTGGGCGGTTCGCGCCGTGGTCGCGCTGGCCGGCCTCGCCGTGGTGGGGATCGTCGTCGCCGCCGCAACGTATGGGCCGGTCGCCGCCGCAGCCGCGCGTGCACCGTTGCTGCAACGGGACGTGGCGCGGCTGCGCCGAGACAACGCCAGGGTCTCCGAGTTGGCGCGCACGCTGGACGACGTCGAGGCGCAGTACGCGCACATGCGCGAAATGCTCGGCGCGAACGTGGTGCCGCCGATCGGCGGGAAGGACAGCGCACAGTCGGACAGCGAGCGGCTCTACGTCGGTCCGCCGATATTCGCGCGCGCGCCGGAAGCGGACACGAGCATTGGCGAGGAGGGGTCGCCCGTCACGTGGCGCTGGCCGCTCTCGGTGCGATCGTTCCGGACGCGCGGCCTGGCGAGCGGGGACTCGGTTGAGCGGCACGCCGGCCTCGACCTCGCGGTGCCGGAGGGGTCGGACGTGCGCGCCGCGAGTGACGGTCACGTCGAGCAGGCGGGGGCGGATTCGGCCTACGGGCTGTTCGTGCTTCTCGAGCACTCGGATGGCTACGAGTCGATGTACGGACACTTGTCGCGCATCCTCGTCACGCGTGGCGAGCGGGTTCGCGCTGGCGAGGTGATCGCCCTGACCGGGAACAGTGGGCGGTCGACGGCGCCGCATCTACACTTCGAGATTCGCCACAACGGCCGTTCTGTGGACCCGTTGCAGTTGGTCAAGGAGGGAAACTGACATGAGCCTCTTTACATCGAAGGACGCCGCCGGCGCAGCCAAGCCGGCCAAGACCCCTCCGCCGTCCAGTCTGTCGGTGATCGGAGCCGGCATGACCGTTCGAGGCGACATCGAAACCGCCGGCGTCGTGAAGGTCGAGGGCACGATCGACGGGCACGTCCAGGCCGGCAGCCAGGTTCTGGTGGCCAAGGGCGGTGTCGTGCGCGGCGACATCGAAACGCGCGAGGCGGTCATCGGCGGCGAAGTCGCCGGCGCGATCTCATCGAGCGAGCGGGTCGAAATTCAATCGGGAGCGTCGGTCCAGGGCGACGTGCTGACGCGTCGCATCTCGGTCGCGGAAGGCGCGACCCTGAACGGCCACATACGGATGGGCGAACTGGGGGAGCGGCCGGCCGCGAAGCCGCCCACGCCCGCGGTGGCCAGCATGAGCCGGCCGTCCACGCCGGTGGCGCGGGTGGCGGTATCGCCACGAGCCACATCGGCTAGCGCCGCGACCAATCATTAGCATCACCATCACCGTGCTGGCCCGTCGCCGTCGCGTCAGTGGCGTTGTTGGGCCTGGTATCCGCTGATGCGGCTCGATGACCTTGTCGCCTACCTTAACGAGTACCTGCGCGTCGACGAGGTTGAGGACTACGACCGCGCGCTGAACGGCCTTCAGGTCGAGAACAGCGGCGAGGTCCGGCACGCCGCGGTGGCGGTGGATGCCTGCCAGGCCGTAATCGACCAGGCGGCCCAGCTTGGCGCCGACCTCCTCATCGTCCACCACGGACTGTTCTGGTCCGGCGTCCAGCCGGTGACCGGACGCGCGTATCGGCGACTGTCGGCGCTGGTTCGTCACGACATCGCGCTGTATTCCTCGCACCTGCCGTTGGACCGCCATCCGCAGGTGGGCAACAACCCCGTGCTGGCGCGCCTGATCGGCGTCGAGGTACGCGGCTGGTGGGGCGAGTTCCGTGGCTCGCCGCTCGGTGTCTGGGGTGAAGTCGATGTAACGCGCGAAGCGCTGGGCGAGCGCATTGGGGCAGCGCTTGGGGCGGCTCCGATGGTGATCGCCGGCGGGCCCGCCAAGATCCACCGGGTCGGCATCGTCACCGGCGCCGGCGGGTCGCTGATCGGTGCGGCGAAGGACGCGGGCCTTGACGCGCTGGTGACCGGCGAGGGCGCGCATCACACGTATCACGATGCCGAGGAGTTAGGCGTGAACGTGTATTACGGCGGGCACTACCGCACCGAGACGGTGGGGGTCAGGGCTCTGGCCGAGCACGTCGCCGAGCGCTTCCAGTTGCCGTGGTCCTTCATCGACCATCCCACGGGGCTCTGACGCTCCTCGCGGCTCGCCACCGCCGCGCCGTTCCAGGCTCATGATCGGTCCCCTGTTCCGCTCGCGGCGCCACGCCCCGCGTGCCGCGCCGATGGCCGCGGGGTCGCGGCGGCGCATCCGCAACATTTTCGTGGACGCCGCCGAGCTCGTGCTGGTGCCGCTCGCCCGGTGGCATCGGCGTCGCCTGGTGCTCGAGCGGCTGCGGATCGCGATCGGCGGTCTCCCGGCCGCCTTTGACGGATATCGTATCGCGTTTCTGACCGACCCCCACGCGTCGCCGCTGGTGCCGCGGTGGTGGCTTGAGCGAGCGGTCGCGGCGGCCAACGCTCTCGGCGCGGACCTCGTCGCGCTAGGCGGCGACTTCGTGGACGACGATCCGCGCTACGCGCCGGATGTCACCGGCATCGTCGCGCCACTCCGCGCGCCGGACGGCGTCGTCGCGGTGCTCGGCAACCACGACCACTATGTCGGTGCCGTGGCGGTCCGGACGGCGCTACGTGCGGCGGGTGTGCGTGAGCTGCTGAACGAATCCGTGGTGTTGACGCGCGGGACGGCGCAACTCGCCATCGGCGGGGTCGGAGACCTCGAGATGGATGCGATCGATTTCAATGCGGCCCTCGCCGGGGTCGGCGTGGCAGTGCCGCGCGTAATCATCTGTCACGACCCGGACGTCTTCGCCTACTGGCCGGCGGACGTGCGCTGCGACCTCATGCTGAGCGGCCACACGCACGGAGGGCAGGCCTACTTGCCGTTCATCGGTCCGCCGTACGTTCCCTCGCAGTTCGGCTTTCGATTTCTGGCAGGTGCCTATCGAGATGGGGCGCGGCAGCTCTATGTGTCACGAGGCATCGGCGCGAGCGGCGTGCCCTTCCGCTGGGGCTGCCCGCCGGAGCTGACCTTGGTCGAGCTTACGCGCGCGGGCGATTCTCCAGTACCACACGCGCGTTCCGTTTGAGGCCGGACAACCGGGCGCGCTCCATCGCCGTGTGCCCGAAGATGGCATCGAAGTCAGACTGCTCGAGCGCCGCGATCGCCTCGGGCGAGGGTCGTGTGTCCGGATTCGGCGGCAGGAACCGCGGTTCGGTGGTCGGGCGGGCGAACTTGATGTTCCATGGGCACACGTCCTGACAGATGTCGCAGCCGAACAAGTGGTCGCCGACGGCAGCGCGGTAGGCGTCCGGGATCTCGCGCCGAGACTCGATCGTCAGATAGGAAATGCACCGTGTGGCGTCGAGGACGCGCGGGGCGGGGAAGGCGGCCGTCGGGCACGCGTCGAGGCAGCGAGTGCAGGTGCCACACCGGTCGGAGTCGAAAGGGGCGTCGGGCTCGAGCTGCAGCGTGGTGAGAAGGCAGCCAACGAACGTGAACGACCCAATGTCCGGGTGAATGAGCATCGTGTTCTTGGCGATCCAGCCCAGCCCAGCTCTTGAGGCTAGCTCTCGTTCTGGAAGCGGCCCAGAGTCAGAGTAGTAGCGACACATACCACTTCCATGCTCGGTGGTTAGTGCCGACCCAAGCTCAGCTAGCATTGATCTCATAACATCGTGATAGTCTTTGCCTTGTGCATATCTGGCTACACTTGCGCTACCGTGCGCATAGTCGTCAGAGCAATAGTAGTTATGTAATACAACTACTACAGATACTGCCGCCGGCCATGCCATGGACGGATGCCGGCGCTTGGGCGCCTGGCGACCCATATACTGCATCTCGCCCTCGAAGCCGTTTCCAAGCCACTCGTCCAGCGCCGCCGCGGTCCGGTTCGGCGCCAGGTCGGTGATTCCGCACGCGGCGAATCCAAGTTCGAGCGCCGTTCGCTTCGCGAACGCGCTGAGCTCGGCCGGAGTCACGAGTGCATGAGGTGGCGGCGCCAGCGGGCGAAGCGCAATACGTCCTCGACCGGTGGAACGGCACGCGGGTCGCCGTAAGCGGTGAGCATTCTCCAGCGGACATACTCAGGCGGCGGCACGGGGAGGAACGGGGCGACGCGGTACCAGTCGCGCCGGCGCATTGCCCACGCCATAGACAGCAGGTCGCGCGCGCGCCGCGGACTGCGCGCGGCGCGCCACGCAAGGCGGAGCGTGAGCGATGTCCAGGTGCTCATTCTTCTGTATATTCCGCGCGCGCTCACCCCGCGACAAGAGGCGTTGCACATGACGCACGGTCGTCCGTCGGATCCCCGACGCTCCTCGCCTACCGAAGACGAGCGTCTGCTCGCCGCGCCGGCACCGGCCGAACGCCGCGCGTTCACGTCCACCGATCCGTGGCGCGTGCTCCGCATCATGGGCGAATTCGTCGAAGGCTTCGATACCCTGGCCAACGTGCGCAGCGGCGTGACGATCTTCGGCTCGGCGCGAACCAAGCCCGGCGACCCGATGTTCGAGGCGGCCACCGAGACCGCGCGCTTGCTGGCGCTCGATGGCTTCACGGTCATCACCGGCGGCGGCCCCGGCGTCATGCTGGCCGGCAACCGGGGGGCGAAGCTGGGTGACGGGCGCTCGATCGGCCTCAACATCGAGCTCCCCTTCGAGCAGGGGACGAACGAATTCGTCGACACCGCGATTCACTTCCGCTACTTCTTCGTCCGCAAGACGATGTTCGTGAAGTACTCGCTGGGTTTCGTCGTTTTCCCCGGGGGCTTCGGCACGCTCGATGAGCTGTTCGAGTCGCTGACCCTCATTCAGACCGGGAAGATCACACACTTCCCGGTGGTGCTCTTCGGCAGTGCGTACTGGTCGGGCCTGACGAACTGGTTGCGCGACACTATGGCGGCGGCGGGCAACATCGCGCCGGAGGATCTCGCGCTGCTCACGGTCACGGACGATCCCGTGGCCGTGGTCCACGCGCTGCGCCATGCACGTGAGATGTTCCGGGTCCGGGTGGGCCAGAGCACCGAGCCGGCGTACGGGGGCGGCAATTTCTGATTCGGTGACCGCCGAGTCGAGGCCGTTCTCCACCGCGTACCTCCGGTACGCGCTCGTCCTGCTCGCGGTCGGCAACCTGCTCAACTACCTCGACCGCAACATCATCTTCGCCCTGTTCGAACCGATCAAGCTCGATCTCCACGTGACGGACGCCCAGCTCGGCTGGCTCGGCGCGGCCTATGCGATCGTGTTCTCGCTGGGCGCGCTGTTTTCGGGCGTGCTCTCGGACCTGGTGTCGCGCCGCGCGGTGCTGGCGGGCGGTGTGGCGCTGTGGACGGCGGCGACGTCGGTCGGCGGGGTGATCGTCACATACACTCAGCTGTTCGCGACGCGCGCGCTCGTCGGTATCGGGCAATCGTCGTACCTCCCCGCGGCGCAGGCGCTGCTGGCGGACTACTTCCCGCGCCGCGGTCGCGCGCAGGCCATGGGCATTTTCTGGACAGGGCTTGCCGTGGGCGGAGCGCTCGCCGTGTACCTCGGCGGCGTCCTGGCGACGGCGTTCGGGTGGCGTCGCGCGCTGATCTTCGTCGGCCTGCCCGGCCTGCTGTTCGCCCTGCTGCTGGGCCGGTTGCGCGATCCGGCGGAGCGCACGAAACGTCCGGCGGGTCCCCGGCGGAGGCTGGTGCTCCGCTTCGACCGGCGGACCATGATGCGGGTCGCCACGCCGCTGGTCGTGAGCCAGGTTGCCGCCGTGGCCGTGGCGGGCTCCCTGGCCATGTTCGAGAACGTGCCGGGCGAGGCGGACACCCTGGCGTACGGCGTCATCGCCGGCATCGGACTGGTGTGGTCGGTGGCCGTGTGGGTCCGGCACGCGAGGCGAACCACGGCCGAAGGGCGCGGCGCGCCGCTCGACGTCGTGGACGAAATGGTCGAGGCGGCCAACCTGGTGCTGCGCACGCCGACCCTGATCTGGTTGTTCATCGGTGGCGCGTTGACGTCGGCGTCCATGAATTCGCTGGTCGCCTGGTCTACCAGCTACCTGCAGCGCGAGCTCGGCCTCAGCCTCGTCGCCGCGGCGCGTCACATCGGGCCGATCGGCATCACGGCCGGTGTGCTGGGGTCCTGGGCGGGCGGGCGTCTGGGCGACGTCCTGTTCGAGCGGTTCGCGTGGGGCCGCGTGCTGGCGGGGGCGGCCGGCTTCGTGATCGGCGCGCCCACCTGTGTGGCGATGCTCCTGGTCAACGACGTGCGATTGTTCGCGCCGATGTTCTTCGTCACGGTCTTCTGCTACACGTGGTACAACGGCCCGGTCGCCGCGGTGCTGTTCGACGTGGTGCCGCGCGGCGTCGCCGCGACCGTGATGGGCGCGTACATCTTCTTCATTCACATCGCCGGCGACGCGATCGCGCTGCCGGTGGTGGGCGCCCTGTCCGACCGGCTCGGCCTGCGTGCCGCGCTGCTCTCGCTGCCGATGGTGGGGCTGCTCGGAGGCGTCGTGCTGCTGTTCGCGATGTTCACGGTGTCGCGGGACATGGTCCGCGCGAAAACGGCGCCGCTGGGGCCTACGCGCCCGGCGCTGCCGGTCTGAGCGCGGCGCCGGCGGCCGCCACGCGCTCGGTGTAGCGGCGCGCCGCGCTGGCGGCCTCGTCGGAGCTCCAGCCGAGCTCCGGCGCGAGCAGCGCGGCCACGTCGCCCGCAGCGGATGCCGCCTGGTCGCGGCGCAGCTGGAACAACCGCGTGCGGCGGACGAGCACGTCCTCCACGCTGAGCGCCATCTCCCGGCGCGCCTGGTAGACCACCTCGGCTCGGATCCACGGTTCGCCCGGCAGGAGCGGCGCCAGCAGCGCCGGGTCGGCGGCCGCCAGATTCGCTACGGCGGCGGCGTCGGATCCATACGTCCGGACGAGATGCCCGGAGACGTCGCGCGGCAAGCCTTCCTTCTCGAGCTCGCGCGCCAACTGTCCAAAATCGGCGAGGTCGCCGCCCGGCAGCGGCTCGGTGTCCGTTGCGGCTCGGCTCGGAAAGCGCCGGCCGTCGAGCTTGCGGATGCGACGCACGACCCGATCCACCGTCTGCGCGGCCATCACCCGATAGGTGGTGAGCTTGCCGCCCGCGATGGTCACCAGCCCGCTCGCGCTCTCGACGATCTCGTGCTCGCGCGGCACCGCGGACGCGCTGACCGACGGCGACGCGAGCAGCGGGCGCAGGCCGGCCCACGTCGCGACGACGTCATCCACGCCGAGTCGGGCGTTGGGGAAGATGGCGTTGGCCGACCGCAGCAGATACTCGACGTCCGCCGCGTCCGCCGCGACGCCGTCGGGGGGCTGAGCGGAGTCCGTGTCGGTCGTGCCGACGTACGACACCTGTCCCCACGGCAGCACGAACATCACGCGGCCGTCGAGCGGTGAAAGCAGCGTGACGGCGCCGGCATTGCCGATGCGCGACTGGGGCACGACGATGTGCGCGCCCTTGGTGGGCCGCAGCAACGGCTTGGCGTCCGGCTCGTCGAGCCGGCGCAGCGCGTCGGTCCACGGGCCGGTCGCGTTCACGACCACGTGCGCCTTCACCGCGACGTGGGCGCCGCTGATGGCGTCGACGATCTGAGCGCCGCGCACGCGGCCGCCGGCCTTCTCGAGCTGAACGACCCTGGCGTAGCTGGCCACACGCGCGCCGTGGGCGTGCGCGGAGCGGATGTTGGTCACGACGAGCCGGGCATCGTCGCACTGCGCGTCCCAGTACTGGGCTCCGCCGGTGAGGCCCTGATCGCGCAGCAACGGCTCGAGCCGCAACACCCCGCGACGCGACAGCAGGCGGTGGCGGTGGACGTTGCGGAACATCGAAAGCATGTCGTACAGGATGACCGCCGCGGCGATCTGCCAGCGCGGCACCCGGGTTCCGCGATAGGCCGGGAACGTGAACGGCAGCGGCCGCACCAGGTGCGGTGCGATGCGCAGCAGCACGCGGCGCTCGCGACTCGCCTCGAAGACGAGGCGCAGCCAGCCGTGCTCGATGTAGCGCAGGCCGCCGTGAATCAGCCGCGACGAGAATCCCGACGTGCCCTGCCCGAAATCGCCGGCGTCCACCAGGGCGACCTTGAGGCCGCGCATCGCGGCGTCGCGCGCGATGCCGGCGCCGGTGATGCCGCCGCCGACGACCAGCACGTCCACGGTGTCTCGGGCGATCTGCTCGAGATTGGTGCGCCGAGTTGCGAGCGAGAGGGTCGGATCCACTGCTAACGAATCTGGCCGCGTCCGCACCGGGTGGCTAGCTTTCGGGCCGCATGAACGGTCCGTCGGTGCGCCGCGTCGCGCTCGTGGCCGGCTGCCGCACGCCTTTCGCGAAAGCCGGTACCTCCCTCAAGGACATCAGCGCCGTCGACCTGGCGCGCCACGCGGCGCGCGAGTTGTTGGTGCGCAGCGCCGTCCCGCCGGCCGAGGTGGACCAGGTGATCTTCGGGCAGGTGGTGCCCTCGATCCTGGCGCCCAACGTGGCGCGCGAGGTGAGCCTGCTGCCGCAGTTCCCGCGCACCATTCCGGCGTACTCGCTCAATCGGGCCTGCGCGTCGTCGCTCCAGGCCATGGCAGACGCGCACGACCAGATCGCGCTGGGCCAGGCCGACGTGGTGCTCGCGGGCGGCACGGAGTCGCTGTCGGACATCCCGATCCTGCACTCGCGGCGCTTCGCGTCCATCCTCGTGGACGCGAGCAAGGCGAGAACGTTAGGCGCCCGCCTGGCCACCCTCGCGCGCGCCCGCCCGCGCGACCTCGTGCCGGTGTCGCCGGCGATCGCCGAGCCGTCCACCGGTGAGACGATGGGCCAGTCGGCGGAGAAGATGGCGAAGGAGAACGGCATCGGACGGGCGGCGCAGGACGAGGTGGCGCTGCGCTCGCACCTGCGCGCCGCGGCCGGAACCGCCGACGGCCGTCTCACCGCGGAAATCGCGCCGGTGTTCGTGCCGCCCGGCTGCGAGACGGCGCTGGCCGCCGACAACGGCATCCGCGCCGACACGAGCCTCGCGGCGCTCGCCAAGCTCAAGCCGGTGTTCGATCGCGCGTACGGCACGGTGACCGCCGGCAACGCGTCGCCGCTGACCGACGGGGCGTCGGCCGCGCTGCTGATGAGCGAGGAGAAGGCGCGCGCCCTGGGATACGCGCCGCTCGCCTACATTCGCGCCTACGCCGTGGCGGCGGTCGACCCCGGCGAGCAGCTGCTGGCGGGGCCGGCGTTCGCCATTCCGATGGCGCTGGACCGCGCCGGCCTGGCGTGGCGGGACATGGGCCTCGTGGAGGTGCATGAGGCGTTTGCCGCTCAGGTCCTGTCGAACCTCCAGGCGCTCGAGTCGGCGACGTTTGCGCGTGAGAAGCTCGGCAGGGCCCACGCGGTTGCCGAGGGCGGCGTGGACTGGGAGACGTTGAACGTCATGGGTGGGTCGATCGCGATCGGCCACCCGTTCGGCGCCACCGGCACGCGGCTCGCCACCACCCTCGCCAACGAGATGACGCGCCGCGACGTGCAGTTCGGGCTGATTTCGGTGTGCGCGCAGGGCGGCATGGGCTTCGCCATGGTGCTGGAGCGCCGATGAGCGCGGTGCGCGTCGAGCGCGATGGCGACGTCGCGGTCCTGGTGCTGGACGTTCCCGGCCAGAGCGTCAACACGCTCTCGCGCGCCGTGCAAGGCGAGTTCACGGCGGCGCTCCGGGCGGCGCTCGACGATGCTGCGGTGCGCGGGGTCGTGCTTCTTTCGGGCAAGCCCGACACCTTCATCGCCGGCGCCGACATCGAGGAATTCGTCGCGGCCGGCACCGCCGCGGACCTGACGCGGCTCTCGCGCGACGGCCAGCAGCTGCTCGAAGGCGTGGCGCGGGCGCGCAAGCCGGTGGTCGCCGCCATCAACGGAACCTGTCTGGGCGGCGGGGTCGAGCTGGCGCTGGCGTGCCACTACCGGGTCGCGTCGCTCCACCCGAAGACGGCGTTAGGCCTTCCGGAGGTGCAGCTCGGCATCATCCCGGGCGCCGGCGGCTGCAATCGCCTGCCCGCCCTCGTCGGATTGCGGGCGGCGCTCGACATGATCCTGACGAGCAAGAACGTCAAGGCGGATCGGGCGCGGCGGATGGGCCTGGTGGACGAGGCCGTCGCCGCGCCGATTCTGCGTGACGTGGCGGTCGCGGCGGCGCGCAAGGTGGCCGCGCACGGGCCGCCGCCGCGCCGCGGGCGTCCGGCGGGCCTGCTGTCCGCCCTGCTCGACGGCACCGCGCTCGGCCAGGCGTTCGTGCTGGCGCAGGCCCGCAAGATGACGCTGAAGCGCACCGGCGGGCACTATCCGGCGCCGCTCGCGGCCATTGAAGCGGTGCGGTACTCGCTGGCGCACGGCATCGAGCGCGGGCTGGTGCGGGAAGCCGAGCTGTTCGGGCAGATGGGCGCGACCGACGTGTCGCGGCGGCTGGTCGAGATCTTCTTCGCGACGACCGCGCTCAAGAAGGACCCCGGCGTCGCCGAGCCCGCGCCTAAGCCACGGCCGGTGACGCGGCTCGGCATTCTCGGCGCCGGCTTCATGGGATCGGGCATCGCCACGGTGGCGGCCGATCAGGCGGGCTTCGAGGTTCGGCTCAAGGACGCGGACCTGCCGCGGGTGGGCAAGGGGCTCAAGGCGGTCGCCGACGCGATGCAGGCGCGCGTCAAGCGTCGCAGCATCACGCGGTTCGACGCGGTCCGCAAGGTCGCGCTGGTGTCGGGCGGCGTGGACTACGCGGGATTCGCCCAGGCCGACCTGGTGATCGAGGCGGTGTTCGAGGACGTGGACGTGAAGCGCGCGGTGCTGCGCGAGGTGGAAGCCGTGGCGCGCCCGGGCGCGATCTTCGCGTCGAACACCTCCACGATCCCCATCGCGCGGATCGCCGAAGCCTCGCGGCATCCGGAGACGGTGATCGGCATGCACTTCTTCTCCCCGGTCCAGCGGATGCCGCTGCTCGAGATCATCGTCACCGATCGCACCGCGCCGGAGACGACCGTCACGTGCGTCGCCGCGGGCCGCCGGATGGGCAAGACGGTGATCGTGGTGCGCGACCGGCCGGGCTTCTTCATCAACCGCATCCTTTCGCCGTACATGAACGAAGCGGGCCGCCTGCTGGCCGAAGGCGCGCGCATCGAGGACATCGATCGCGCGATGACCAGCTGGGGCTTCCCGGTCGGGCCCGTCGCGCTGCTCGACGAGGTCGGGCTCGACGTGGCGGTGAAGGCCGGCAAGGTGATGCACGACGCGTTCGGCGAGCGGCTCGCGCCCGCGATTCCCATGGAGGCGCTGGTCAAGGACGGCCGGCTCGGGCGCAAGAGCGGCCGCGGCTTCTACCGCTATGCGAAGGGGAGGAAAGCCGGCCCCGACGCGGCGGCGTACGCGCTGATCGGTGTCACGCCGGCCGCGGGTGCGGCGGTGACGCCGGTGTCCGCGACCGTCATCACGGAGCGGTTGTCGCTGGCGATGCTCAACGAGGCGGCGCGTGCGTACGAGGAAGGCGTCGTGCGCTCGCCGCGCGACGGCGACATCGGCGCGATCTACGGCATCGGCTACCCGCCGTTCCGGGGCGGGCCGTTCCGCACGCTCGACGCGATCGGCGCCGCGGCCGCGGTCGCGGCGCTCGAACGCCTCGCTTCGACGTTAGGCCCCAGGTTCGCCCCGGCCGCCGTGCTCGTGGAGCAGGCGAAGACCGGCACCCGTTTCTATCCCTGATCCGCGACCGCCATGCTCCGTGCCAGCCTGCTGTACCTGAGTGAACAACCGGCCGTCTTCAAGTTCGTGCGCGGCAACCCGCTGGCCAAGCGGTTCGCGTCGCGGTTCGTGGCGGGCGAGACGCTCGACGATGCGGTCGCAGCGGTGCGCCAGCTCAACGCGCGCGGCATCACGGCCAGCCTCGACCTGCTCGGCGAGAGCGTGCGCACCGAGGCGGAGGCGGGGCAGGCGGCCGACACCGCCATCGCGATGCTCGACCGCATCGCGGCGGACCGGCTCGACTCCAACGTCTCGGTGAAGCTCACCCAGCTCGGCCTGGACCTCGGGGGCGCGGTGTGCGTGAGCAACACGCGCCGGCTCCTCGACCGGGCCAAGGCGCTGGGCACGTTCGTGCGGGTGGACATGGAGTCCAGCTCGCACACGCAACGGACCATCGACCTGGTGGAGAAGGACCTGTTTCCGGCGTATCAGGAGAACGTCGGCATCGTGATCCAGTCGTACCTCTACCGCAGCGCGGACGACATCGAGCGGCTGATCGGTCTGAAGATGCGGGTGCGCCTCTGCAAAGGCGCCTACAAGGAGCCCGCGTCGGTCGCGTTCCCTCTCAAGGCCGACGTGGACAAGAGTTACGCCGCGCTCATGGAGGCGCTGCTGGAGCGCGGGCGCTACCCGGCCATCGCCACGCACGATGAGACGCTCATCGCGCGCGCCCGCGCCTTCGTCGCGGAGCGGGGCATCGCGCGCGACCGGTTCGAGTTCCAGATGCTGTACGGCGTGCGCCGCGATCTCCAGGACATGCTCGTCAAGGAAAGGTACCGGCTGCGCGTGTACGTGCCGTTCGGGACCCAGTGGTATCCTTATCTCATGCGCAGGCTCGCGGAGCGCCCGGCCAACATCGCGTTCATCCTCGGCAACCTGGCCAAGGAAGCGTGGCGGTGATCGCCGACGAGGAAACCCTCGCCGGCTACCAGGCGGTGCACGGCCGCGCGCCCGCGTTCGAGGGCAGCGACGGCCGGCCGTACTCGGTGGGCGTTTTCTCCGACGACGACCCCGGATCCGACGGCCGCTATGGCGCGGCGCTCCTGTTCATCCGGTGGTCCGCCGACAACCAGCCCGACGGCCATCTCGAGACCGACTACCTCGCCCGCTCGACCGACCCGCTCGAGGCCGAGGCGTCGCTCGGCCGTCTCACGCTCGGCGACGTCAAGAAGCAGCTCGACGAGCTGCTCGCGCGACGGGGCGGCGCGTGAGCGATACGGCGCTGTTCACGCCGTTCCGTGGCGAGCACTACGCCGACCCGGCGTCGCTCGAGCGGCGGTTGGCGCCTCCCTACGACGTCATCGGCCCCGCCGAGCGCGAGCGGCTCGCCGCGCGTGACGACGCCAACATCGTGCGCGTCGACTTGCCGGTCGCCCCTGAGGGTGAGGATCCGTATCGCCTCGCGGCGCGGCTGCTCGGCGAGTGGCGGGCGCGCGGGTTGGTGGTGCGCGACGGTTCGCCCTCGGCGTACGTGCTGCGGACGACAAGCACGCTCGAGGGTGGCGCGACCCGGCGTCGCACCGGCGCGTTCCTGGCGCTCGCGGCGGAACCGTTCGGCCGCGGGCGCGTGAAGCCGCACGAGCAGACGCACAAGGGCCCCAAGGAGGATCGCCGGCGGCTCACCCACGCCACGGCGACGAACCTCAGCCCGATCTTCGTGCTGGCCCCGGACGAAGACGGCCGGCTCGCCGCGCTGCTGGCCGAGGTGGTGGCGCAGGCGCCGTGGGCCCGGGCGCGAGCGGCGGACGCGGACCACGAGATCTGGCTGGTGTCGGGGGCGGCGGCGGGGCGCATCGCCGACGCGGCGAGTGCGGCGAGCGTGTACATCGCCGACGGGCATCACCGTTACGAAACCGCGGTGACGATTCGGAGCGAGGCGCCGGAGGAATGGCGCGCGGGCGCGCGCCGCACCCTCGCCCACGTAGTCAGCTTCAAGGACCACGGCCTCGAAATCCTCCCGACGCACCGCATCGTGCCCGGGGCGCCGGCGCCGCGCGAGGCGGTGATCGAGCGCGCGGTCACCCGCTGGTTCGAGCGCTGCGACGCCTCGCGCGCCGTGCTGACGCTGGTGTGCGCGGACGGCGCCCAGGTGCCGCTCGCGCCGCAACCACAGCGGGATCTATCGAAGGTGCCGGGCTTGCCGGGACCATGGGCCTGGGGTTTGCCCTCGTGGATGTGCGACAACCTGCTGGTCGGCGTGTGCGCCGCAGACCTGGTGGGCGCGGCGCCGGCGTTCCGCTATACGGCATCGGCCGCCGAGGCGCGGTCAGCGGCGCGGGAGCCGGGTGTGGCGTTCACCGTGCTGCTCCGGGCGACGACCCTCGAGGAAGTGAAGACGATCTCGGACCTCGGGCAGGTCATGCCGCCCAAGTCCACGTTTTTCGCGCCGAAGGTGCCGACCGGGGTGGTGCTGCGGCCGCTGGGAGGCGAGAGCGCCTAGGCGCTGAGCGCGGCGATCAGTGCCTTGGAGAACTGCGGCAGATCCGCCGGCGTCCGCGAGCTGATCAGGTTGCCGTCAACGACCACGGGCTCGTCGAGCCACTTCGCTCCCGCGTTGACCAGGTCGTCCTTGATGGCCCGCACGCTGGTCACGCGCCGGCCGCGCACGATGCCCGCCGAAATGGGCACCCAACCGGCGTGGCAGATGAAGCCGATGGGCTTGCCGGCCTCGTGGATCGCGCGCGTGATCGCGAGGAGCTTGTCGGAGCGCCGCATGATGTCGGGCGCGTACCCGCCGGGAATCACCAGACCGTCGAACGCTTCGGCGACCACGTCGTCCACGGTGCCGTCCACCGTGAGCGGGTAGCCCCTCTTGCCCTGATACGTCTTTTCGCCGACGCCGGCCACGAAGGTCCGAGCGCCCTCTTCCTCGAGGCGGATCTTCGGGTACCACAGCTCGAGATCCTCATAGAGCGGCGCGGCAAAGAACAGCACGGAGCGGCCGGCGAGTGTCATCGGATGACTCCCGGCGGCATCTCGCCGGAGAAGGTCTTGCCCGGTTTGAGCCGCGGCGGCAGCGGAAAGTCCATCCCCGTCACGTCGTGGAGGGCCGCCGTGACTTCAGCGGCGCTGATCAGCTCCGTGCTCGGCACGACGTGGTCCCACACGAGTGCCGCGTCCGCGCCGCCCACGTCGCGTACGGCGCTCCGCAACTCATCCTCCCGGATGTAGTGCGTCTGCCGGGTGGCGGCGAGGGCGAGCATCCGGCGCGCCACGTCGTCGAGGCGGCGCTGCCCGTGCGTGGCGCGGCGAATGGCCGCATCGAGCAGGAGGCCGGCGAGCATGCCCTTCCGATACACCAGGAGCTGAGTGTTGTCGCCGAGCAGGCCGCGGCGCGCTTCCTCGTCCATCGTGAGCCGCGTGTTGTGCTGGATGGCGAGGTAGTTGTAGTACGACTCGTAGCACAACGCGGCGAGGTCGCCCGGATTGTTGCGCCACGCCGCGAGGAGTCGCGCGGCGAAGTAGTCCGTGACGCCCTCGATCCACCACCGCTCCGTCTCCATCGCGCCGCCGAACCACAAGTGCAAGGTCTCGTGGAACGTGTCGTGCGCGCGTGCGCGCTCCAGCACCTCGCCCGGCTCCCAAACGAGTCCAATGCTGCCGTCGCCCTGGAGACTGCCGCTGGTTCGGCCTTTGAGGCCGATGTCGCTGGTGTACGTCACGCGCGCGACCGGGACCGGGCCGAGCGTTTCCTCGCCTTTGCGCAGCGCGGCCTTGACCACCGTGGCCAACAGTGAGTCGCTGAAGTAGCGATGGCCCCGGATCGCCAGGGTGACCGGTGCGCCGCCCGCAGTGTCGTTGTAGACGCGGAAATCGGGCGCCGCCGCGAGAGTCGAGCCGGTGAGCTCATCGCCGCCGGCCGGCTCGAGTACCGGCCCGTCCGTCGGGTATCCGCTGATGACACGCCAGTCCGCGGGAGCAAGCACACGAATACGCACGGCCGGATACGGCCGCCCGATCTTCCGGAGCACGACGGGGTCGGGCGCCACGAACAGGCTGGCGGTGACGGCGTACAGGCTGTGCGTGCTCATGCCCGAACTGGTGGATCCCTCGGGGATCGAGTCGCGGAAATCGATCCGGTAGCGGAAGCGGATGGCCCCCGGCGCGCGCGGCTCCAGCATGAACGTCTGCGCGTCGCGCGTCACCGGCAGCGGCACGCCGCGGTCGTCGGTCGCGCTGATACCCTGGATGATCGTCCCTGCCCGGGTCGCCGCCGGCGGCATGACCAGAACCACCGGGCTGCCGTCCAGGTCGGTCAGACGCGCCTCGACGCTCAGGTGCGGCTCCGCCGGCATGACGGCCAGGTTGTAAATCAGCGTGTCCTGCGGGGCCTGGGCCGCCGCCACGACGGCGGCCAGCGCTAGCGCGAGCACGGCCGGCGAACGAGGAGGGTGCTGAACAGGGTCACGGCGGAAACTAGCACATGGCCGCCCAGGCCACGACTGCAACGCGCCCCCGGAACGAGCGGTTTGGGCGGGCTCCCGCCGCCCTTGGGAGGTGCGCGTTGAGGCGCCGGTGGCCGCGCGGTATCTTGGGGCGCATGGCGACACGCGCGAAGCCGGAAACGGCCGCCCCCGGACGCAAGCTGGCGAAGCGGGACCTGCTCGACGTCTACCGCCTCATGCTGCTGTCGCGGCGGCTGGACGACAAGGAGATCCAGCTCAAGCGGCAGAACAAGATCTTCTTTCAGATTTCCGGCGCCGGCCACGAGGGCATCCTCGTCGCGGCGGGCAAGGCCATGCGCGCGGGCTACGACTGGTTCTATCCGTACTACCGCGACCGCGCGCTGTGTCTCACCCTCGGCATGACGCCCACGGAGATGCTGCTCTCGGCCGTCGGCGCCGCGGCCGACCCGAACTCCGGCGGCCGCCAGATGCCCTCGCACTGGGGGCACAAGGACCTCAACATCGTCAGCCAGTCGAGTCCGACGGGCACGCAGTGCCTCCAGGCCGTCGGCTGCGCCGAAGCGTGGCTCCGCTACGACCGGATCGCGGACATTCCCGATCGCGAGGCCCGGAGCCAGGGCGACGAGGTCGTGTACGTGTCCCTGGGCGACGGGACGACCAGCGAGGGCGAGTTCTGGGAGGCGCTGAACAGCGCCTGCAACCTCAAGTTGCCGGTCGTGTTCCTGGTCGAAGACAACGGGTACGCCATCTCGGTGCCGGTCGAGGTGAACACGGCCGGCGGTGACATCGCGAAGCTGGTGTCCGGCTTCCCGAACCTGCTGGTGGAGTCGTGCGACGGGTGCGACCCGGTCGGCGCGTTCGAAACCATGAGCCGCGCGGTGGCACACTGCCGCGCCCGCCGCGGGCCGGCGCTGGTGCACGCCAAGGTGATCCGACCCTACTCGCATTCGCTTTCGGACGACGAGATCGTCTACAAGCCGCCGGAAGAGCGGCAGGCGGAGGCCGCGCGCGATCCGGTCACGACGTTCCCGAAGCGACTGGTCGCCGACGGCACCGTGAGCGCGGAGGAGATCGCGCAAGTCGAAGCGGAGGTCGCGGCGGCAATCGAGTCGGCTTCCGAGGCGGCGCTCGCCGCGCCGCAGCCGGCGGTCGAGACGACGCTGCGGTACATCTACTCGCCCGATGTGGATCCGACGTCCGAGCAGTTCGACACCGAGGACGATCCGCAGTTCACCGGCGACCCGACGACGGTGGTGGATCTGCTGAATCTGTGCCTGCGCGATGAGATGGCGCGCGATCCGCGCATCATCATGTTCGGCGAGGACGTGGCGGACGTTTCGCGCAGCGAGTACCTCGGCAAGGTGAAGGGCAAGGGCGGCGTCTTCAAGGTCACGTGGGGCCTCCAGAAGCAGTTCGGCGGCGACCGCGTGTACAACTCGCCGCTCGCGGAGGCGAACATCATCGGCCGCGCCATCGGACTGGCGACGCGCGGCCTGAAGCCGGTGGTCGAGATCCAGTTCTTCGACTACATCTGGCCCGCCTACATGCAGCTGCGCAACGAGCTGGCGAACATGCGGTGGCGCTCGAACAACGCGTTCAGCGCGCCGGTCGTGGTCCGCGTGACGTACGGCGGGTATCTCAAGGGCGGCGCGCCGTACCACTCGCAGACCGGCGCGGCCACGTTCACTCAGGTCCCGGGCTTGCGTGTGGTGTGCCCCGCCACGGCGCTCGACGCCAACGGCCTGCTGCGCACGGCCATCCGGTGCGACGACCCGGTGCTGTTTCTCGAGCACAAGCACCTGTACCGCCAGACCTACAACAAGGCGCCCAATCCGGGCCCGAACTTCATGATCCCCTTCGGCAAGGCAAAGGTCGTCCGTGAGGGGACCGACGTGACCGTGGTGACGTACGGCGCGCTCGTGCAGCGGGCGCTGGTCGGCGCGAAGGAAGCCGAGGAGCGGCACGGCATCAGCACCGAAGTCGTGGACCTCAGGACGCTGGCGCCGGTGGACTTCGAGACGATCGCGCGGTCGGTGCGCAAGACCAGCAAGGTCATCGTGGCGTACGAGGACGCGCGCTCGTGGGGCTACGGCGCGGAGATCGCGGCGCGCATCGCCGACGAGTGCTTCGCGTGGCTCGACGCGCCGGTGCGCCGCCTGGCGTCGCTCGACACGTTCGTGGCGTACGCGCCCCAGCTGGAGGACCACATCCTGCCCCAAAGCGCGGACCTCGCGGCGGCGATCGCGGATCTGGCCGGCTTTTGAACCCAGGCGGACACGGCGCGGCGGCGAGGCGCACCCTCTTCGCCGCGCTGTTCTTTCTGTCGGGCGCCGCCGGGCTGGTGTACGAGCAGATCTGGATTCGTCTGCTGTACCACCACTTCGGTTCCTCCATTCACAGCATCACCACCGTGGTGGCCGCGTACATGGGCGGCCTCGGCCTCGGCGCCTTCGCGCTCGGCCGCCGCGCGGACCGCCACCCGCGCCCCGCGCGCCTCTACGGCCTGCTCGAGCTGGCGATCGGCGCGTTCGGCCTGCTGTCGCCGCTGATCCTGCGCGGCGTCGGCGACTCGTATCTCGCGCTCGCGCGGCTCCTCCAGCCCGGGTTGTGGCCCGCCACGGCGCTGAAGTTCGTGTTCGCGTTCGTCGTGATGCTGATCCCGACGTTCCTCATGGGCGGCACGCTCCCCGTGCTGACGCGCGCGTTCGCCGCGGGCCGGCCGGATCGCTACCGTCGGGAGCTGGCGCTGTTCTACGGGCTCAACACCGTGGGCGGCGTGGCGGGCTGCGCGCTCGCGGGCTACGTGCTGATCGAATACGTCGGGTTGAACTCGACGCTGCTCGCGACGGGCGTCCTGAACCTGCTGCTCGGCGCCGCCGCGCTGCTGGTCACCCGACGGGACGCCGAAGCGAACGCGGAGCGAGAAGACCCCGGCACCGCCGAACACGTCGCCGTTCCGCCGGGGCCGCTCGCCGGCGGCGATCCGCGGGCGCGGCGCTTCGCGCTGTGGCTGATCGGCATCACCGCGTTCGCCTCGCTGCTCTACGAGATCGCGTGGACCCGCGTCCTGGTGCTCGTGGTGGGCAGCTCGACGTACGCGTTCACCACCATCCTGGTGTGTTTTCTGCTCGGCATCGGCCTCGGCTCGCTGTTCGCCGTGGGTCGCGGCCGCCCGACGCGCGAGCTGCTGGTTCGTGCGGCGCTCATCGAAGGCGCGATCGGGCTGCTCGCGGCCCTGCTGTTCCCATTCTTCCGCGTGCTGCCGGTGTACATCGTGGCGATCCTCCAGGTGCCGTTCCTGTCGGTCACCGCCATTCTGCTGCTCCAGGCGCTGGCGCTCGCGGCGGTCGTCGTGCCCCCGGCGGTCGGCATGGGCCTCGCGTTTCCCCTGTTCGCCGAAGTGGCGCAGACGGGCGACGCGGCCGGCGGCGACACGGGGCGATCGTACTTCGCGAATACGCTGGGCAGTATCGCGGGCGCCGTCCTGACGGGGTTCGTGCTCATCCACACGATCGGCAGCGAGCGCGCACTGTTGATCGGCGTGCTGTGCAACGTGGGCGCCGTGGTAGCGCTGGTGGTCTGGTTGGCGCGCGGCCGGGTGGCGCGGGTCGGTGCCAGCGGCGTGTCGGGCGCGGCCGCCGCGCTGGGGCTCGCGGCGCTGGCGCTGGTCGTCGCGCTCGGCACGCCCAGCTGGTCGAGCCGGCTGCTCGACCGCGGGCCCGCCATTTACGGTCACGACAGCATGGACGCGCGTGAGCTTCAGAACTTCCTGCGCGGCTGGGGCTCGGAGCAGTTGCTGTTCGACGAGGGCTGGAACGCCGCGATCTCGGTGTGGCGCAACGGCGGCATGACGTGGCTCAAGACGAACGGCAAGACCGACGCGTCGAGCGTGCCGGACATGAACACCCAGGTCGGCCTCGCGCTGCTGCCGGCGGCGACGCACCCGCACCCCACGCGCGCGTTCGTGATCGGGTTCGGCAGCGGCGTCTCGGTGCACACGATCAGTCTGGTTCCCGGCATCGCGCACGTGGACGTGGCGGAGATCGAGCGGGCGGTGCTGCGCGCGGCGCCGCTGTTCGCCGGCGTCAACGGCGGCGTCGCCACCGATCCGCGGGTCCACATCATCGAAGACGACGCGCGCAGCGCCCTCCAGCTCAGCCGCTCGCGGTACGACATCATCATGTCGGAGCCGTCGAACCCCTGGATCGCCGGCGTCGCGTCGCTGTTCACGAGCGACTATTTCCGCATCGCGGCCAGCCGCCTGGCCGAGGGCGGCATCTACGCCCAGTGGGTGCAGACGTACCGGGTCCCGCCGTCCGTCGTGGCGGTGGTGGTGGCGAACCTGCGGGCGGTGTTCCCGCATGTCGAGATGTACTACGCCAACAGCAGCGACCTCATCTTGCTCGCGTCGCGCCGGCCGATCGTGTGGGACAAGAACCGCATCGCGGCGCTGCTCGCGCCCGGCAGCCCGGTCCGCGCGTCGTTCCACGACTGGCTGGAGATCGACCGACCCTCACAGGTGCTGGGGATGTTCCTGCTCAGCGACAAGGGCACCGCGATGCTGGCGAGCTCGGCCCCCTTCCGTCACAGCGACGACCGGCCCGCGCTGGAGTTCGTCGCGGCGCGCGGCCTGCTCGCCACCGGCGACGACTCGCCGGTGTTCGACTCGCTGCTCGCGGTGCGGGCTGCCGCGGGCGATACGGTGCCGGCGCTGCGCGATTGGACGCTCGCGCCCGGCGAATGGCAGGCGGCATACGGCCACGACCTGCCCTCCGACGAGGATCTGGCGCGGACGATGGCGGCGGCCGCGCTCGCCGCGGACTCGACGAACCCCGACTATCAGGCTGTCATGGGCCGCTTGCTGTACCAGCGGCGGGACTACGGCGCCGCCGTGCCGCTTCTCGCGGCCGCGCTGCGCCGGGCGCCGGACGACCCCGACCTTCTCGTCATGACGGGTGCGGCACGCGACGCGCTGGGGGACAGCGCGGCGGCCGAGCAACTGTTGGAGCGCGCGGGAGCGGCGGGCGGAGATTCCGCGCTCGCCCTGAGTCTGCTGGCGCGCGACGCGGTGGCGCGTGGCGATTGGCCGCGCGCGGCGGCTGAAGCCATGCGCGCCATCGACGGTGTCCACCCCACCCTGCGTGCGCCGTTCCCGGGAGCGCTTCAGGAGGTGGTCCGGCGCCTCGCCCAAGCCGGTCCCGTGGAGGTCGCGGCGCCGGTTCTCGACAGCGCGCGCGCGCGTCGGCCGTCGTGGGATCTGGGTTACTGGGGTGGCGCCGAGGTGTATCGGCGCTGGGGCGGAACGCATTGCGCGCGCGCGGCCGATCTGGCCGGGCAACTCGGGCGCTTCGGCTGGACGCGGCGTGAGGTGGACGGGTTGCTGGCGAACTGCCGGAAGAGCTGAAGAACCTGCGGCTCGCGCCGCCCGACGGCCTACTCGGTGAGCCGCCGCACCTCGCTGGCCGCGCCGATGGCGGCGTCCACGTCGCGGGACAGCGCCCGCGCCTGCTGGGTCGCCTGCGTCAGGTCGCCCAACGCTTCGGACACGCCCGCCGAGCGGAGCCGAAGCAGATCGAACCGCACGTTCTGCATCGCGAGCACGCAGGAGTCGAACTGGGCGTGCAGCGCACCGCGCCGGTCCGCGAGCACCGCGACCTTGTCGCGCTGCTGGCGCAGCAGGCTCAGCCGGCGCTCGCGGTCGGGCGCCGCGGTCTCGGCTTCGACCGCGCGAATGCGCGCGTCCACGTTCTCCACGGACTCGTCGTTGATGTCACGCTCGACGAGTGCGAGCGTCCGCGCCAGGTCCACGGCGCGCTCGAGCAACCGGTCGACGGTCGGCGCGAGATCGTCCGGCAGCATCGCGCGCTCGGACTTGCCCAGCTTTTCGAGCATCGTGAACACCGCGGCGCGATCGGCCTTGGCCTGCTCGATCTGGGCGGCGTACGAGCCGAGGTCGCGCGGGTTGATCGACGCGAGCAGCGCCCGCGATGACCCTTTGGCCTCGATGGAATCCGGCGCGGGCGGCCGGTGAATGACGTCGCGCCAGGAGTAACCGTTGGTCCAGATGCGGGCGTACTGCCGCGCGATTCCGACGCCCCACACGGCGGCGACGATGTACCACGGAAAACCCCAGTGGCCCAGCACGCTCACCGTCATGAGGACACCGTTGACCGCCGCGTAGCGCGCCAGGTTGCTCCGGAACCGGGTGACCATCAGCGGCTCGCCGGTTTCCTTCGAGATGCGGACCAGCTCGGCTTCCTCTTCCGCCTTCCGTTGCGCCTTGCGTTCGTCCTCGCTCAGCCGCCGTTGCGCTCGGCGGCTCATGCGTCCCTCGTACCGGTCGTATTCCCGGTCGTCGCCGCGGGCCGGCGGCGCGCCACCGCGCCGTTCCGCCAGCCAGTCGAGCGCGTCGCGGCGGTCCATGCCCGAGCGATCCGACGGCCGCCGGGTTGCCGGACTACGCGGCAGCTCGCGGCTGCGGCGCGATACGGAGGAGCGTGCCGGCGGCGGTGAGTAGGTGTTGGTTTCGAGGGCGCGGCGCAGCGCGTCGGCGGTGGGCCACCGGTCGGCCGGGTCCTTCTCGAGGCAGCGCATCACGGTCTGGCACAGCTCGCGCGGCACGTCGGGGCGCTTGAGGTCGAGCGGGGTCGGCTCTTCGGTGATCTGCTTCATCAGGAGCGCGGGCACCGTCGGCGCCGAGAACGGCAGCTCGCCGGTCAGCATCTGGTACGACACCACGCCGAGCGAGTAGAGATCCGACCGGCCGTCGATCTCCTTCTCGCCCGAGGCCTGCTCGGGGCTCATGAAGGCGGGTGTGCCGATTGCCACGCCGGCCTCGGTGAGCGTGTTCGTGTCGGACGAGAGCGCCTTCGCGATACCGAAGTCCGTCACCATCACGCGGCCGCGCGTGCCCTCGAGCAGAATGTTGTCCGGCTTGACGTCGCGATGGATCACGCCCTGCTGATGGGCGGCGGAGAGCGCGTCGGCGGTTTCCTTGGCGATCCGCCGCGCCTCGTCCACCGACAGCCGGCCCCGCCGCTTCACGCGGACGGCGAGCGACTCACCGTCCACCAGGCCCATCACGAAGTAGACGAGGTCGCCGGCTTCGCCGACGATGTGAATCGGCACGATGTGCGGGTGCGAGAGCCGCGCCGCGGTCTGCGCTTCGCGAAGGAATCGGGTGCGGATGTCGGGACGAAACGCGAGGTCGGGCGGCAGCACCTTGACGGCGACCGGGCGCTGCAACTTGACGTCGCGCGCGCGATACACGACCCCCATGCCACCCCGGCCGATTTCTCCTTCGATCGTGTACGACCCGGCCAGCGCCTCCGACAGGCGCGCCTCCAGGCCGCTCACGCGTCCTGCCTGACAAACCGGTGCGGCAACATGAACGCGATAGATTAGCCTTCGCCAGCAGGTTGAGCAACACGCGACCGCCGATTTGAAGGAACGCTCGTGCCATCGTGGCGCGAAAACCTGACGCCCATGCGATCGCCCTGAAACAGGCCGTGTCGGGCGGCTGCCACAATGGCCTGGATCGGGGCCTGGCGTTGGCACACTCGGTGCAAGGACGGGTACGGGGGCGTAGGAACACCTCCATAACCGAACGAGAGACTAACACATGACTGAACGTCTGACCCTTCCGGTTCTTCCCCTGCGCGAGCTGGTGCTGTTTCCCGGCGCGAGTACGCCGATCAGTGTGGGGCGGCCCGGGACGCTGCGTGCCGTGGAGCGCGCGCTCAAGGAACAGCATCGCCAGATCGTGGCGGTGGCGCAGCGGGAGAACGTGGACCACGTGAGCCCGGCGAACCTCTACACCATCGGCACGATCGCCAAGATCGGACAGGTGCAGCGCGGCCTGGGCGGCGTGCAGCTCGTGCTGCAGGGCGAGCGCCGCGTGACGGTACTGCATTATCAGGAAAAGGACGGCACCATCGAGGCGATCGTGTCGGACCTCGAGGAGATGCCGCCGCTGACGCCCGGCGATCCGCTGTTCCAGGCGCTGTACAAGGAAGCGCGCGAGCGCGCCGCCGAACTGGGCCAGAAGAGCGGGCTGCCGGAGGAAGTGGTCCAGCAGGTGCTCGCGTCGGTCAGCGAGCCGGGGCAGTTCGCCGACCTCGTGGCCGGCTATCTCGAGCTCAAGACGCCCGACCGTCAGGCGCTGCTCGAAACCCTGTCGGTCGAAGACCGGCTGCGGCGAGTGCTGGTGTACGTCCAGCGCCAGATCGCGGTCGTGGACGCGCAGGAAGAGATCAAGTCGAAGGTCCAGGAAGAAATCGGCGAGCGCCAGAAGGAGATGTACCTGCGCGAGCAGCTCAAGGCGATCCACAAGGAACTCGGCGAGTCGGACGAAGAGAGCGACAACGCCGAATTGCGCCAGAAACTCGAGGCGCTCGAGTTGCCCGAGGCTGCGCGTAAAGAAGTCGACCGCGAGCTCTCGCGCCTCGACCGCGCCGGCCGCGAGTCCATGGAGGCGCAGGTCATCCGCACCTACCTCGAGTGGATCGCGGAGCTGCCGTGGAACGCGCGCTCGGAAGACCACCTCGAGATTCAGCAGGCCGGGCGCATCCTGGACGAAGACCATTACGGACTCAAGGACGTCAAGGAGCGGGTGCTGGAATTCCTCGCGGTGCGCCAGTTGCGCGAGCGGACCGACCGCGCCGAGCGTGAGAGCGGCGAGCACCCGGTTGCGACGGCCGGGACGGGCGGGGCGGCCGTGACGCCGGTTCCCGCCGAGACGCACGGCAACGAGGACGAGCGCATTGCCAAGGGCCCCATCCTGCTGTTCCTGGGTCCGCCGGGCACCGGCAAGACGTCGATCGCGAAGTCCATCGCGCGGGCCATGGGACGCAAGTACGTCCGCATTTCCCTCGGCGGCGCGCGCGATGAGGCCGATATCCGCGGCCACCGGCGCACCTATGTGGGCGCCATGCCCGGCCGGATCATCCAGGGCATGAAGCAGGTCGGCACCAAGAATCCCGTCTTCCTGCTCGATGAGGTCGACAAGCTCGGCGTCTCGTTCCAGGGCGATCCGGCGTCCGCGCTGCTCGAGGTGCTCGATCCGGCGCAGAACGACAGCTTCACGGACCACTACCTCGGCGTTCCGTTCGATCTGTCGGAGGTGCTGTTCATCGCGACGGCGAACTTCGTCGAGAACATCCCGGGCCCGTTGCTCGACCGCATGGAAACGGTGGACTTCGCGGGATACACCGAGCGCGAGAAGCTCGGCATCGCGCGGCAGTATCTCTTGCCGCGCCAACTGCACGAGAACGGCCTGACGCCCGAGCAACTCGTCGTCGAAGACGGCGCGATCCAGCAGGTGATCAGCGGGTACACGCGCGAGGCGGGGGTCCGGCAGCTCGAACGCGAGCTCGGCCGCCTCTCGCGGAAGGTCGCGCGCGACATCGCCGAGGGCAGCAAGGGCGTCGTCACCATCGGCGCGACGGACGTGCAGGCCAGGCTCGGCCGCCCGAAGGTGCACCCGGAGCGCGCCGCGGCGCAGGACACGGTCGGCGTGGCCACGGGGATGTACTACACGCCCATGGGCGGCGACATCATGTTCGTCGAGGCATCGGTCATGCCGGGCGAGGGACAGCTCGCGCTCACCGGGCACCTCGGCGACGTCATGAAGGAATCGGCGCGCGCGGCGCTTACGTACGCCAAGACGCACGCGGCCACCTTCGGGATCTCGGAGGAAACGCTCAAGCGCGACGTCCACGTCCACGTGCCGGCCGGCGCCATCCCGAAAGACGGCCCCTCGGCGGGCGTCACCATGGCCACCGCGCTGATCAGCGCGCTCAGCCGCCGGCCGGCGCGCCACGAGCTCGCCATGACCGGCGAGATCACCCTTAACGGAAGAGTGCTGCCTATCGGCGGGCTCAAGGAGAAGGTGCTGGGCGCCGCACGCGCGGGCATCACCGAGATCGTGCTGCCGAAGGAGAACGAGCGCGACCTCGAGGACCTGCCGGAAGAGGTGCGGCACACGCTGCACTTCCATCCGGTGGAGACGCTCGACGAAGTGCTGCACCTCGCGCTGCTGAGCCCGGACGCACGGGCCGTAGAGCAGCTGCTCGGCACGTCGCGGTAGCTAGGGCAGCCGCCACCACCAGAGCCGGCTCAGCAGGCGCCTGCCGATGGCCCGCGGAGTCGGCTCTGTGTCTTGCAGGAAGTACTCCGTCACCAGGGAATCGCCCGGCCCGGCGCGCACCGGAACTCCGTCGCGGCGCCGCACGGTCAGCGCGACGAGCCCGGGCGGGGCCTGCCAGGCGGCGGGCACCGTGAGGGTGTGCGCGTACGCGGCCCGCGCGAACTGTCCCCAGATCGGCGCGGCCAGCGTCCCGCCGTAGGCGCCGGGCGTGATCGTCTGCGGCCGGTCGAAGCCCAACCAGACACCCGCGACGAGATTCGGCGTCATCCCGATGAACCAGACGTCCGCGTTGTCGTTGGTCGTGCCGGTCTTGCCCGCCACCGGAAGGTCCGGCCCCACCACCTGCCGCGCCGCGGTTCCGGTGCCGCGGTTCACCGCATCGCGGAGAATGTCGACGACCTGGAACGCGACGCGCGGGTCGATCACGGAGTCGACCAGCGGCGGCTGCGCGTCGTACAGGGCCGTTCCGGCTGCGTTGCGCACCTCGCTCACGAATCGCGGCGGCACGTGCGTGCCGAGGGTCGCAAAGGCGCCGTAGGCGCTGATCAGCTCGATCGGCGTGACGTCGGCCGCGCCGATCGCCGTCGGGAGGTAGGGCGGAATGTCGGTCGTCAGGCCGAAGCGGTGCGCGGTCGCGATGATGGAGTCCATGCCGATGCGCTCGGCGAGCCGAATGGCCGGGATGTTGATCGAGTTCATCAGCGCGGTGCGCGCCGTCACGAGCCCGGCGAAACGGCCGTTGCTGTTCTCGGGCGTCCAGCGGGTGTGGTTGGGCAGGACGTACGTCAGGGGCGTGTCCTCCAGCAGCTCGGTCGGCGGCACCTGTTCCGCGAACGCCGTGGCGTAGACGAGCGGCTTCATCGCCGAGCCCGCCTGGCGGCGCGCCTGCACCGCGCGATTGAATTCCGAATCATGGAAGTCGCGCCCCCCCACCAGCGAGAGGACGTCGCCGGTCGCGGGATCGAGCGCGACCAGCAGGCCCTGGAGGTATGCCGCGGGTTGGCGGCCGCCGCCGTAGCGGGGCCACCGATAGCCGGGCAGACTCTCGACGCGCGCCAGGCCGGCCGCCAGCGCGGTGTTGGCCGCGGCCTGAAGGTCGGGATCGATCGTGGTCACGACCTGGAAGCCCTGGGAGTTCACCGCGGTGAGCCCGAACCGGTCGACCAGCCACTGCCGCACCCACTCCACGACGTACGGCGCGCGCACACTGAAGCCGTCATCGGCGACCGTCGAGATCGCCACGGCGCGCGCGGCGCGCAGCTGCTGGTCGTTGATGTAGTGCTGCTCGTTCATGAGCGCGAGCACGACGTTGCGGCGCCGGAGCGCCGCGTCGGGGTGCGCGCGCGGATCGTAGCCGACCGGGGACTTCGGCAGCGCCGCCAGCGTCGCCGCTTCGGCGAGCGTGAGGTCGCGCGCGTGCTTGCCGAAGTAGTGGCGCGCGGCGCTCTCGATGCCGAGCCAGCCGTGGCCGAAGTTGATGTAGTTGAGGTACGCCTCGAGGATCTCGGCCTTGGTGTAGCGGCGCTCGAGCGCACGGGCGAGGGTGGCCTCGCGCACCTTGCGGTCGAGGGTGAGCTCGCGCCGGTCCACGAGGCCCAGGGCGCCGACGAGCTGCTGAGTGATCGTGCTCGCGCCGCGCGGACGTCCGCGGTGCAGCAGGTCGTCGCGCAGCGCGCCCATGACGCCGACCACGTCCACGCCGTTGTGCTGATAGAAGCGCCGGTCCTCGACCGCCACGAACGCAATGCCGACGTACGCCGGCAGGTCGTCGAGGCGCACCCAGGTGCGCGCGTCGGGCCCGATCTCGCCCAGCAGGCCGCCGCGCCGGTCGTACACGACGCTCGCCTGCGGAGGGCGCGCGATGGTGATGTCGTCGGGGGACGCCTGAGCGCGCAACGGGCGCGGCCCGGTGGCCACGGCCAGCGCCGCGGCGACGGCGAGGGAGCGCCTAACGCCAGGCACAGTGCTCGACCATCAGCCGCGGCAGGTACTCCTCGAACGCGGGTGCGCCGGGCGCCGCATCGACCGCCACCACCCCGATCACGGCCGCGAGCGCCACGCCGGCGACCCCCGCCGGATCCACGTCGTCCCGGAAGTAGCCCCGGCGCTGGCCGTCCCGCACCGCCGCCGCGAGCCGCGCCAGCAGGCGCTCCCGCCACGCGGAGAGCAACGCGTGGGCCGCCGGCGGAAAGTCGGGGTTGGATCGCGCGTCGGCCACGAAGCCGGCGACACCAGGGACGGCTCGAACCGCGACGATGAGATCGCGCAGCCACTGACGCAGCTGCGCGACCGGAGAGTCGTTGCCGTGCGCGCGCGTGTCGATCTGCTCGAGCTGCGCGGCCAGCGCCGCCGTGAACAAGCCTTCCTTCGATCCGAAGTAGTGAAACAGCAGCTGCTTGTTCACCTTCGCCGCGGCGGCGATCCGCTCGATCCGCGCCCCGGCGTACCCGGTCGCGGCGAACTCGAGCCGCGCGGCCTCGAGAATATCGGTTCGGCGGATTCTGAGGTTGTTCCGGGCGTCAACCATTTGGTTGACAGACAGTCTACGCCGGCCGGGCTACCGGGTCAATGCGGCGGGTCCTCGGCACGAGGCTCCTGGCGAATCGCGTCGTCGAACGCGCGGCCGACGTCGTCGATTACCGCCTTCAGCGCGGCGACGTCCTGCGGAGTGGCCGCCCGCTGCGACTCGAGGGCTGCCTTGGCGATGCGCTCACCCGTGCGGCTCGCGCTGCTCACGGCCTCAAACCCGTAGGAGCCGCCGGATCCGGCCAGCTTGTGCAGCGCGCGCCTGAGCTCCGCCAGCGCGACGGCGTCGCCGGCCTCCAACCGGGAAAGCAGGGCGCGAGCTTCAGCGACCTTGGCGGGCGCGTCGCGCAGATATTCGCGTCGCAAGCCCTTGAGAACGTCCTGAATCGGGTCGGTCATGTGCAGCCTCCACGCCTCATCGTACCACATCCCGTTCGAGCAGGCCACGCAGGAGAGGCGTGATGCGTTGGACGACCGACTCGACTGCTGCCTCGAAGCCCGGGTCGTTCGAGGCGCCCGCAGGCTCGTCGGGCGAGCGCGGCGCTCGTGGCAGCGCCGACAGGCGGGCCGCCAGCGCGTCGAGGTCGCGACGCATTCGGCGCGACAACTCACCAATCAGCGCCTCGGGCGAGAAGGCGGCATAGCGGGCTGGAATCGTCGCCGACCGCCGCGCGGCGCCGCGCCGAACGAGTCCCTCCAGCGCTGGATACGCGTTCGCCCTGGCAAGGCCAGCCGCCTTTGCAACGGCGTAACCGGTTGACGGGCCGAGACGTAACAGAGCCTCGTACAGCCTCGCCTCGGTGGCCGTGAATCCGAATGACTCTAGTGACGCCACGTAGTATGTGTGATAACTACTAACCGCGAAGTCAATGGCTCAGGTGCGAATCAGCTCCCAGCCAGCCAGGCGGGCGATCAGTGCCATCCGAAACGCGACGTCGGTCTGACGTGCTTCCGGGCGCTTGGCGTCCGTCTCGATCGGGAAGGCGTGGTACGCCCACGGGGACGACGACTTGGGGAGGGTGCGCAGGTTCTTGGGGTGCCAGACGCCGTTGCTGTCGCACTCCTTGAGCAGGCGCGGCCAGAAGCGCTGGAATGAGGCCGACTGCTGCAGGCCGCCGATGCGCGCCAGCAGCTCGGCCCAATGAAGCGCCAGCGGCGGGTCGTCCGGTTGACCGGCAGCACCGACGTGCACCGGGTCGCCGAGCAGCAGGAAGTTGGCCTTGAGCAACTTCTTGCCGGCGAGCACCGTGAAAGCCTTCTTCGGCGGCGGCGCCGCCAGATAGGAGCCCAGCCGCTCCATCAGGCCGGCTCGTTCGCGCTGGACGGCGGGCATGTACGAGAGCAGCGTGACCGAGAAGATGGTCGGCGGGTAGGCGGTGGGGTTCAGAACCCAGGCCGCGCCGCTCTTGACCAGCGGCGTCGTCGCCGCCTCGCTTCGCAGGAACGTGGAGACGTTGTTGGCGATGCGGTGCGCCGCGCCGCGGACGCGCGGGTCATCGGCGAAGCCGGCGTGCGCCAGGGCGGCAGCGGCCGCCTCGCGCAGGACCTCGCGAATCCACGGCTCCGCCCCTATCTCGGCGCTCGAATACTTCTCGAACTCGAAAAACAGCTTCTTGTCGTCGTCGCGCGAAAGAAGGCGAAACAGGAGGCGACTGCCGAGCTTTACGGCACGGTTCTCGGGGCCCAGTCCCATTTCGACCAGGCGGCGATACTGGGGGATCGTACCCACGTCCTTGATGCCGGCGGTCTTGTTCGGCGTGACGCCGAGCAGGTTCCCGGCCCAGACACCGCTGTCCTTCTGCTTCTTGGTGATCTGCTTAACTACCGACGTCGCTTCGACTTCTGCCTTGAGCGCGAGGAGCTGCTCTTGGGGGAGGAGGCCCGGGAATACATCGGTGGCAAGTCGATAGCGGATCGCTGGCCCGGCGTTGGCCATAAGCCAGGTCAAGGGCACAACGTGACTTGTCGGGAGGTCCAGGCGCGCCTCCTGTCGCATGGGCCGGGATAATGATACGGCGCGCAAACTTACGCGGTTGGCCCTGCTTGGGAAAGGCCGTCGGTCGGAATTCGGTGAATTCGCTAGGCAGGTACCGCCCTCACGGCGGCGGAAGGCGGCCCAAAAACGACTCAATCATGGCGGCCACGGTGTCGGGCCGCTCCACATGCGGACGGTGGAGGCCGCGGGGAACGATGGACAGCGAGGCGTTGCCGAGCCCGCGCACCAGCTCGCGCCCGACCGCAACCGGCACCAGCCCGTCGAACTGGCCCCAGATCAACAGCACCGGCAGCGTGAGCCGTGCGGCGCGGCCCGGGGTGAGATAGTCGAAGTCGAACTCCCGCAAGACCGCGTTCACGGACCGCGTGTATGCCGGATCCTCCGCGGGTGAGTACGCCAACGCGGCGCTGTCCTCGGCGAGCCAGGCCGGATCGTGCGGGGCGGCGAACAGTGGCCGAAGCGTCTCGTATCGAGTGACGGCCGCGCGAAGCCAATCGGTGCCCGGCGCCGAGTCATCGGGAGGCTTGAGCCCCCACGTGGCGGCGGAGACTGCCGGATCAATGAGCACCAGGGCGCGCACCCGATCCGGCGCCGCCAGCGCCGCCGCGATCGCCACGGCGCCGCCCATCGAGTGCCCCACCAGCGTTGCGCGCGAGATGCCCAGCGCGGACATGGCCTCCAGCACGCGCGCGGCCAGATCATCGTTCGAGTACCCCGTGGCCGGCTTGTCCGACAACCCGAAGCCGGGGAGGTCCAGCGCCACCACGTCGGCGTGGGTCGCCAGGCCGTCCATCACGCCGCGCCAGGCGATCAAAGACTCGCCGAAGCCGTGCAGGAGGATGACCGGGTCGCCCCGGCCGGCCCGCACGGCGCGCAGGGAAAGAGGTCCGGCGCGAACCCGGAAGGCGCGGTGCTGTGGCGCGGTGCGCGCGCCGTCGCTCGATGCCAGCACGACGGTGGCGGCGACGATCAGGCAGGCGGCCGCTACCCGCGTTGCCCGCGCCATGACCCACCGCGGCCACCTCACGGCAGTCCTTCGACACGCAGTCGGGTCATCGGCGCGTAGTCCGCGTCGCCGCGCTCACTCGTCAGCACCAGCCGGTCGGGCCCGTCGAAGGTGACGGCTTCGCCCTGCGGTTCCACCACGGGAATGGGCAGGCCGGCCGGCCCGGTGATCGGCGTGCACGCGGAGTCCGCGCGAAAGAAGTGCAGGCTCACGTAGGTGCGCACGGCCAGGATGCGGCCGTCGGGGCTGAGGGCGATGCCGGTGACGACCCGGCCGCGCAGCGGCTGGACTTCGAGGGCGAGCGTGCACGCGCGCGTCAGCGTCTGGTTAGGCAGCGAGGCGGAGGCGGTGTACAGTACCGCCGGGCCGATCAGGTCCTTGACCGCGACCAGCAGCCGGCCGTCGCCGGTGACGGCGAGGCCCTCCGCGTCGTGCGCGTGGTCGGGGTAACGCAGGACGATCGAGTCGAGCAACGGAACCGGCCGATCCACGATCCGGGCATCCATGGGCGGCGGCGGCTCGCTGAGCCGGTAGATGACGATCCGGTGGCGCCGCCGGGCGTTGTCTCCGATGTCGCCCGCGTACAGGCATCGGCCCGGCGCGACGAAGCAGGGGCCGGCCGAGAGGTCCTCCCAATCGCGATTGACGGCCCCTGCGACGCGAACCGAGCCGAGATCGGCGCCGGTCGTATCGGTCGCGTAGAGGATCGGGCGGTCGCCGGAATCGTTGTGGGTCCAGAACACGCCGGGTCGGTACGCGCTGGGCACGATGCCGGACGACTCGGTAAGCCGCCCAGACGCGAGAATCGCGGTGTCGATGAGGCTGAGGCGAAGCCCGTGGCCCTGGCGCGCCGTCGCGGCCTGGGACAGCAGGGCGGCCAACGCACCGCCGGTGGCGATCAGGGCGACCGTTCGCCTCACGATGCGCGCAGCTTACATGCGCGCCGGAGCGGGGCGCAAATAGCATCCTTGCCGCATCCCGGGTGGTGGGGCGAATTTGCGTTCATGCCGATCCCTCTCTTGCAGCGGCCCGTGGAGCGGCGCGGCGCGAGTGTCTCGATGCGCGGCCGCGTGCTGTTTCTCGTGGACGACGCCGATCTGGTCCGCCGCCAGCTCGCCGGCGAGGACCTCGAGTATTCCACGTCGCTCAAGCTGCGCGACAACATCTCCACCGACGAGATCACGCCCGCCTATATCTGCTACTACTTCGACGAGACGCTCGGGGAGTTCCCCTATCTGGGCCTCAAGGCGGGGAACGAATTTCCGATCACGCGCGGTAGCGTGAAGGCCGGCGGGTTCGTGGCGTCGGTGGCGGGGAAGCGGCGCGGGAAGGGCAGTTCCCGCGAGCAGTCGCCCTATGCGGAGATGTGCGCCGGGATCCGCCTCGTCGTGGGCGAGAGCATCGAGCGCATTTACCGCGAGAACTGCCAGAACCTCGGCATTCTCACGACGACCGACATCGGCATTCTGGAGCGGCTGAAGTCCGGTGAGCCCATCCCCCTCGCGCTGTTCACCGACGGCGAAGGGCAGATTACCAGGGACATCATCGAGTTCGGCGGATTGTTCAACTACAACGTGGCCCGCCTCCAGGGCAAGGCGGCCGTGCCGGCGATCACGACGGGGCGCCGGCCGCAGAGCATCGCGGAGAGGATTTTCGCGCGCCATTGGGTGGCCGACGCGGCGGCGGGCAAGGCCGGTGTGCCGTACGTGCGGCCCGGCGACGAAGGCTTCGTCGTCACGGACATCCGGTTCAGCCACGAGTACGTGACGCCGATGTCGGCGATCTTCTTCGAGGAGTACGTCGGCAGGGACGCGCCGCTCAACGACCCGTCGTCGATCTTCTTTTTCCGCGATCATCTCACGTTCCTCGACCAGGCGATGCGGCCGGAGCACGTGGACATGGGGCTGCTCGACGTCGCGGCGCAGCTCGAGAAGAAGCAACGGGAGTTTGCCGCGGCCAAGGGCGTGAAGCTCTACGGCCAGCTCGCGAACCGCCTCAACCTCACCGGCGCGCTGGCCGCGGCGGGCTCCGAGGCGATCTGCCATTCCAAGATCCTCGAGGCGCACGCGCTGCCGGGGCAGATCATCATCGGGTCCGATTCGCACACGCCGCACGCGGGCGCGGTCGGCTGCATCGCCTTCGGCGTCGGCACCACCGCGATCTTCAACAGCTGGATCACCAAGGACGTGCGGGTGCAGGTGCCGCCGTCGTTCAAGGTCGTGGTGAAGGGCCGAAAGCCCGACAACATCACGGCCAAGGACTTCATGCTCCAGATCCTCCGCCACCCGTACGTGAAGAACGGCGACGCCATCGGGCAGATCATCGAGTACGCCGGTGAAGCGGTCGAGGCGCTGAGCGTGGACGAGCGTGCGACGATGACCAACATGGCCGCCGAGGTCGGTGCGTTCACGGGCATCATCGCGCCGGACGCCAAGACCGTGGAGTACCTGGTGGAGCAGCGCGGCATGGCGCGCGCCGATGCCGAACGCCACTGCTCCGGCTTGTTCTCCGACCCGGATGCCGAGTATGTGAAGGTGATCGAGATCGACGCGGAGGCCTTGCGGCCGATGATCGCTCTCCCCGGCGACCCGGGGAACGGGCTGTTCATCGAGGAGCTGGGCGCGCCGGTCAAGGTGGACATCGCCTACGCCGGCTCGTGCACGGCCGGCAAGAAGGCCGACATGGACATGTACGCGCGCGTCTTCAAGGAGGCCCTGGAGCGCGGACAGAAAGTGGCCGACGGCGTGCAGTGCTACATCCAGTGCGGCTCGCGAGAGGTGTTCGAGTACTGCCGCACGCAGGGTTACGATCGCGTGTTCGCGGAGGTCGGCGCCACGTTCATCGAGCCGTCGTGCGGCGCGTGCATCAATGCCGGCCCGGGCGTCTCCCGCAAGCCGGGCGACGTCACCATCTCCGCGATCAACCGCAATTTCCCGGGACGTTCGGGTCCGGGGCAGCTCTATCTGGCATCGCCGTACACGGTGGCCGCGTCGGCCATCGCCGGCCGGATCGTGCCGTGGGACGCCGAGGGCGTGGCGGCGAGTGTCTGAGCGGTTGCCTCGGCGGCGCGAGGCCCTAGGTTAGCGGCATGCAACCGGCGGGCATCGAGGCCGGCGTCAGGCTGGCAAGACTGTGCAAGGCGTTGGCGCACCCGGCGCGGGTCCTGATCCTGCGGCATCTGCTGAGCCACCCGGACGGCTCCACGTGCGGCGAGCTGGTCGCCGAGCTGCCGCTCGCGCAGTCCACCGTCTCCCAGCACCTCAAGATCCTGCGCGCCAGCGGCCTGGTGACGGCCACGGCCGAGCCGCCGCGCATGCGCTACACGCCGGACCTGCGCGGGCTCGAGGAACTGCGACGCCGGATCGCCGCCCTGTAGTCGCCTAACGCGACGGCACGGCGGACCGGAGCGCGTTCCACAGCAGCGGGTAGGTCGCCTGGCTCTGGCCCCGGTACTGCGGCCGGAACCCGAACAGGATCACCCGCCCCCGGCCGCGCCGGACGTCGACCAGTGCCGCCTTCCCCGCGATCTGCGCCGCACCGAGTATCCAGCCGGAGAGCAGCACGTCTCCCGGCGCGGTGGGATAACGGGCCACGACGCGGGCCCGCGTAGGATCGCGCACCTCGAAGGCCGGCCCGGACTCGAACCAGGCGATGGTCTCCGGCGGCATGCCGCCGGCGAGCGGGCTGGCCAGGTCGAGCCGGAGCCGCAGAATGCTGCCGGGCGCATAGAACGCGCTCGGACCAAGGCCGTCGAGCGCGTCGGTGACGGGCAGGTCGAGTGCGCCGATCACGAAATCGCATGCGCTGTTGAACACGATCAGCGTCCCGCCGCCGTCGACGAAGTCGCGCAGCGACTGCACGCCTGGGACGCCCAGGCCGCCGGCGTAGCGCGCCGGATAGCGCCGCCCCGACAGCCCGTTCAGCAGGCTGCCGGGCGACTGGTCGGCGACCACCAGCGCGTCGTACCGCGCCCCCAGGTCGCCGGCCCGCATCGCCGAGTCGCTGACGCTCTCGTAGGGAATGCCGTAGCTGTCGAACAGCCAGCGCGTCCAGCCCTCGTCGATGGAGGGCGCGGATGGCTTGTACAGCCCGATGCGCACCGCGGGACGCGCGCCTGCGTCGGCGCTGAGCCCGTCGGCACGAAACTGCGGCGGATCGGCGGTGGAGGGCGCCGAGAGGCCGATCGGCAGGGAGTCCTGGCTCACGGCCACCCGCACGCCGAGCAGGAGAGGCAGCGTCTGGGCCGTGACGTCATACGGAGGGTCGGGCGGGCCGTCGGGATACTCGCGCAGGTCGGGGTAGGCCTGCCGCTCGAGCATCGCCTTGGCGAAGGCCGCGTACGGTTGCCGGAGGACCACGACGTAGGTGCCGGGCGGGTAGCGGTCGCTTCCCAGCATGAACGGCTGGAGCGCCTGCCGGAACTCGACCTGAGCACGAGACAATATCTGGAGCAGCGTGGCCAGCGCCGTCGCGTCCTGGTTGGCCGTCGGGATCACGTACGCGTAGGGCCATCCTTGCCAGCCGCGCACGGCGTGCTGCGCGACGATCCAGCTTTCGCGCACCCATTCCTCGCGGGTCCGCGCGACGTGGTCGAGCATCGCCATCGCGGCGGCGGTCTGGTAGTGGACGATGTCGGCGAGGGTCCAGCGGCCGCCAGGCCACGGGTTGGCGAAGGCCCAACTCGCCGTTTGCGGATCCACACCGCGCCCTGGGCGGAGGCTGTCCCACGGCACGGTGACGGGCGTTGCGAGCGCGGCGCTCGCGGTCTCCGTGAGGATGCG
>Ga0335085_10000404_pt1 | contig 125144 bp, 128 predicted proteins | sample Lox_Sample_45_FD_206712 | JGI IMG/M metagenome (GOLD analysis project Ga0335085, IMG submission 206712) | Soil microbial communities from Loxahatchee National Wildlife Refuge, Florida, United States - Lox_Sample_4.5 | ecosystem: Environmental > Terrestrial > Soil > Wetlands | place: USA...
AGCGGTACTCGGCCTGATGGACCATCAGGTCCGAGTACTCGAGGTTGATCGGGACGCCCAGCCCCTCGCGCTCGAGGGCCCGCGTGAGCGTCGCGTTGACGTCGAGGTTCAGGGTGTCGCCGAACTCATAGGGCTTGCTCACCGCCTCCGCTTCGACGCCGGTCGCGAGGTGCTCCGTCTCGTGGGCGCCGAAGGAGGACTTGCCGATCGACCCCAGCAGGTTGCGGAGGGTCTTGTAGCCGAGGAAGTCGATGCCCTTCTCGGTGAGGTTGAACTGGACCTCCTGCGCGGCTTCGCGGGCCATCCCGCCGGGACCGAACAGGGGCTGCTGGCCGGAGGGCATCTGCGGGGCCTCGGTGACGTTGAGGTAGCCCTCCTCCATCAGGCGCTGGACGATCTTGTCGAGGAGCTCCGACAGCTGGCGCTCCAGATCGGCGTCCCGGGCGGCGTCGCCGGTGGACTCACCGCGGAGGAGCTGGAGCATCTCGGGGGTGAGCTGGCCCGACTCCATCAGGGCCTGGAGGATGGCCTGGCGCAGGGCGTCGAGCGAGCGGTTGCCCTGCTCGTCCGCCAAGTCGCCCCAGTACGGCTGCTGGCCGCCCGCGAAGCCGGACTGGAGGAGAAAATCCGCCAGCTGGTCGAGCAGGCCCTGAAGGTTGATGGTGTCGGCCAGCTCGGGCAGGTACTTCTGATAGGTCGTGTAGCGCATCGCCCTACCCCAAACTTGGCGGGGTGGCGAGCTTTCCCGCAATGTCCGAGAACGCCGCCCGCTCCCGTCTCGGCGCGCTCGCGCACCGCAACTTTCAGCTGTTCTTCCTGGGGCAGGGCACCTCCCTCGTCGGCACCTGGATGCAGTCGGTGGCGCTGGGGTGGCTGGTGCTCGATCTCACCAACTCCCCCTTTCTGGTCGGGCTCAATTCCGCCCTCCGCTCCTTCGGGGTTCTCCTCTTCACCCTGTACGCGGGCGTGGTCGTGGACCGCGTCGACAAGCGCCGGATGATCGTGATCACCCAAATCCTCCAGATGGTGGAGGCCCTCATCCTGGCCGCGCTGGTCTGGACCCACACCGTGGCGGTCTGGCAGGTGATGGTGCTGGCCACGTTCGTGGGGGTCGTCAACGCGTTCGACATTCCCGCGCGGCAGTCGTTCATGGTGGATCTGGTCGGAAAGGACGACCTGGTCAACGCCATCGCCCTGAACTCGTCGCTCTTCAACGCCACCCGCATCGTGGGTCCGGCGATCGCCGGGATCATCATCGGCGCGAGCGGCGTGGGACTCTGTTTCTTCCTGAACGGCGTGAGCTATCTGGCGGTGATCTGGGGGCTGCTCGCGATGCGGCTCCCGGCGTTCGTCGAGCGCGCGAGCCCGGAGTCCGAATGGGAGCGCTTCCGCGGCGGCCTGCGATTCATTCTCGGCGACACCCGGATGACCGCCCTCGTCATCCAGGTGGCGATCCTCTCGCTCTTCGGGTTCCCCGTCCTGGTGATGATGCCCGTGTTCGCCCGCGACGTGCTCCACACGGGGGCCGGGGGCTACGGCGCGCTGATGGCGGCGGTCGGGGCGGGGGCGATGCTGGGGGCGCTGGCGCTGGCGCTGCTGTCGGAGCGCGTTCCCAAGGGCCGGACGCTCCTCGCCGGCGGGGCGGCGTTCAGCGTCCTGCTCGGTCTGTTCGCGCTGTCGCCGTGGCTCTCCGTGTCGCTCGGGCTCCTCGCCCTGACGGGCTGCGCGATGATCGTCACCACGGCGCTCACGAACACCCTGCTCCAGACGCTGGTCCCCGATCAGCTGCGGGGCCGCGTGATGGGCTTCTACGCCTTCATGTTCGTCGGGATGGCGCCGCTCGGCGCCTTCCAGGCGGGGTGGCTGGCCGAGCGCATCGGGGCGCCGGCGGGAACCGCGATCGGCGCGGGGCTCTGTCTCGCGGGGATGCTGATCTCGTGGTGGCGGGTGCCGGAGCTGCGGGAGACCGTCTAGGCCGCCGAGCGCGCCCGGCTACGCCCACCCCCGTCGGCGGACTTCCGACACGACGATGTCCGCCGCCGCCGGGAATCCCAATCGCTCCGTGTTGAGCGTCACATCGTAGAGACTCGCGTCCTGCCGGGCGCGGCCGTAGTGGGCTTTCACGTAGCGGTCGCGGTCCCGGTCGGTGTCGTCGAGGATGCGCTCCACCTGGGCGGGGTCCACGTGCAGGTGATCCACCGCGAACTGGATCCGCCAGGCCTTCGACGCCACCAGGTAGACGTGGAGGGCGTTCGGGCGCGCCGCCAGCACCGCCTGCGCGCCGCGTCCCACCAGCACCGCGCGCCCGTGCGTGGCGGCCTCGCGGATGACCCGGTCCGTGACCCGCACGATGGCGGCTTCCTCGGCCTGCTCCGCGGGGAGCGCGTTGGTCCCGGCGGTGGTGCCGGTCGCCAGCTCGGGGCCGGAGGCGGCCGCGAGATTGCGGGCGATGCGGGTGAGGAGCCCGGGGGCACGTTCTTCGCGCTGCGCGACGTCCTCGGGCGGGAGCCCGGCGCGCCGTGCCACTTCGTCGACGAACTCGTTGTCGATGACGGTCCAGCCCAGGGCCTCCGCCACCCGCCGGGCGACGTCGGAGCCGCCCGCCGCGTACTGCCGGGTGACGGTGATGAGCGGGGGGGCGCTCACGTCATTGGAAGAGGTTGGGACCGGCTCCGGGACCGGGCTTGCCGAAGGGAGGCTCCTTGGGCGTGGGGCGGGCGCGAACGTACCCCAGCTCCTCGGAGCGCGAGATGCGGCGGGCCGCCACCAGCCCCTCCAGCACCAGCTCGCAGGCCGAGACCAGCGTGCCGGGGTCTTTCTTGCCGGCCAACCCGACCCGGTCCACGAGGTCGAGGAGCCCGGGAACGACGCTGAATCCCTTGAGGCACGCCTCCGAGCGCTCGTCGGTCGAGATCTTGAGGGCGCCGCCTTCGTCGAACCAGTGGACGATGTCGTCCACGTTGGCGCCCCCCACCCGGGCTTCGAAGGTGGCGCCGGCGGCCCGGCGGATCAGCTCGCGGGCGATCGTCTCGGGGCCCTGCAGCTCGCCCTCGTACTCGAGCTCGAGCTTTCCGGTGATGGCCGGCAGCGCGGCATAGACGTCCGAGATCCGCGGCACCACCGTCTTCTCCTTGCTCAGCAGGGACCGCCGCTCCGCGGCGGACACGACGTTTTCGAGGAGGGAAATGGGGAGGCGCTGCGAGACGCCGCTCTTCTTGTCCACCCGCTTGTCCGCCCGGGCCTCGAAGGCGACCCGTTCCACCAGCTCCGCCAGGAAGTCGGGGATCCGCACCGGGCGGCCGGCGCGCGCGGTCCACGCCTCCTGTGCCGTGATCCCGACGCCGAGCTCGACGGTGAGCGGGTAGTGGGTGACGATCTCCGAGCCGATGCGGTCCTTCAGCGGCGTGATGATCTTGCCCCGCGCCGTGTAGTCCTCGGGGTTGGCGGTGAACACGATGCCTACGTCGAGCTTGAGCCGGACGGGGTAGCCCTTCAGCTGGACGTCGCCCTCCTGCATCACGTTGAAGAGGCCGACCTGGATCTTGCCCGCCAGGTCGGGCAGCTCGTTGATGGCGAAAATGCCCCGGTTGGCCCGCGGCAGCAGCCCGAAGTGCATCGTGAGCTCATCGGCCAGCAGGTGCCCGCCCCGGGCCGCCTTGATGGGGTCGACGTCCCCGATCATGTCGGCGATGGTGACGTCCGGTGTCGCCAGCTTCTCGACGTACCGGAGGTCCCGCGGCAGCCAGCCGATGGGCGCGGCGTCGCCCCGTTCGGCCACGAGCTCGCGGCCGTACTTCGAGATCGGGGCGAACGGATCGTCGTTGACTTCGGAGCCCGCCAGCACCGGGATCTCCTCGTCGAGGAGCGTGACCAGCTGCCGGAGGATGCGGCTCTTGGCCTGCCCGCGGAGGCCCAGCAGAATGAAGTTGTGGCGCGACAGGATGGCGTTGACGAGCTGGGGCACGACGGTTTCGTCGTAGCCGACGATGCCCGGGAACAGGGGTGAGCCGTTCTCGAGCAGGCAAATCAGGTTTTCCCGCAGCTCGTCCTTCACGCTGCGGCCGCGGCGCGCCGCGCTGGCCCATTCGGTCTGGCGCAGGTCGCCCAAAGTGGCCGGTTTGGTGATCATTCCCGACGTTAACCGGTCGGCGCGCGCGGTGTAAAGAGCCGCGCGGCCGCGATGCCCCAGGGCTTGAGGTCGATCGCCACGTGCCGGTCGCCGGCGGGCGGGAGCGCCTCGCCGTTCATCTCCACCAGGTTCACCCCTCGGGCGGCGGAGAAGGCGTATGCCGCGGGCCACACTCCCACGCTCCGGCCCGCGCCGCCCACGTCGAGCACCTTCACCACCACTCCCTCGCCGTCGTCGGCGCGCTTCGCGCCGACCACCAGCGCCGACCGGTCGGGAATGAAGAGCGCCGTGTCACGGGAGATCAGGGGGCCCGGGGCGGCGTGGTCCACGGCGGGGCCGACGTACAGGGGATCACACGCCGCCCAGCCGCGCCGCACCGGCTCGGCCGCGTCGCCCGGAGCGAGGAGCGAGATGCGGAACCGGAAGGTGAACGGCCCGCCCTGGCGCGCGGCGTAGTTCGTGAACCAGTAGTTGTTCATCGCGTACGCGAACAGCGTGCCGTCGGGCGTGAGCCGCCGCGCCCACGTGCCCCGCACGATGTCGTTCAGGGTGAAGAGCGGCGAGTCCGGAGCGCTCCAGAGCACGCCGTCCGCGGCGTCGTGGAGAAACACCCAGTGCTGGTGACAGTACCAGTCCCGGCAGGCGCCGGGTTGCTGATCGCGCTCGACGGTCATCCGCCCCAGCGGGACCTCCAGCTCCACCGTCGGCTGGACGAACGCGAACGGAAACGCGAAGTAGAGCGCCTCTTTCCGGAGCGTCGGATCCTTCTCGATCCGGTTCTCCAAGTCGATCCAGGGCAAGTCGTCGTACAGAGTGACCGTCGAGGTGAAGGAAGGGAAACCGGCGAGCCGCCGTCGGAGGACGAGTCGCACGCCCAGGCCGGGCAGGCGCTCCCGGCGGGCGCCCACCAGGGTGGCCTGGGCGACGTCCAAGGCGGCCGGGTTCGCGACGGTCCGGCGGTCTCCGGAAGTCCAGAGCGCCGAGCGCTCGCCGCCCGTGACGTAGACCGGCTGGTTGAGGCCCGACCAGGGGCTCGCGGCCTTCACCCGCTCCTTGCCGTCGGGCCCGATCAGCGAGGCGACGGCGCCGGTCGCCGGATCGAGACGGATCCGGAACCCGCCCGCCGCGGCGTCGGTCGCGTCGCCCTCGTCGGCGGCGGGGCGGGGGGCATGATCGGTCTCCCGCAGGGCCACGTATCCCAGGGCGGGGACGTCGCGGATCAAGGCGAGCGCGTCGCCGTCGGGGAGGTCGACCGCCGGGACCTCGGCGCCCGCGAGGGACCATCCGCGGCCCGCGCCCCCGGGGATGCGCACCACGTCCGTCCGGTTCCAGCTCCCCGCGTTGAAAATGACGCGGCTCACTCCCCGGTCCTGGCCGAGCGCGATCCGTCGCAGGGCGTCCGCCACCTGGACGTCGGCCGCGGCGGCGGCGCCGAGGACGAACCGGCGCTTGTACTCCCACTGTTCCACGGTCTGGCGGGAATCGGGAGCGTCGACGCTTTCGGCGGCTCCCCAGGTGTGCTCGCCGAACAGCAGGGCGTCTCGCCATGCGGCCCGGCGCTCGGCGGCGCGGGCGGGGCCGTCGGCCACGCCCGTGCGTTCGTCCCACAGGGCGAGAAGCTCCGCGGCGCGGAGCGCGAGCTGGGCCCGCCGGAAGAGCGCGAGCTCCGACGCGGTGGAGGCGGCCCCGTCCTCCCAGTACAGCCCGGTGTCCCCGCGCCGCACCGGAACGCGGGCACCGAAGCGGGTCTCCACGTCGCGGAAGAAGTCTTCGGCCCGCCCCGGCACGATGCGGGGATAGGCGTAGCGCCGGTTGAAGTCCTCCAGGTTCGCGATCATCCCCTCGTCCACGGGCGCGTTGTCCCACTGGCACCCGTAGAGGAGGGCGACGTCGTAGGGCCAGTCGGGCGCGAGAAAGACGGGGTCGGTCAGGAGCCAGTCGGAGAGCCGCTTTCCCATTTCGGCCGGACCGAGCTGGAAGCCGAAGCGGAGTCCGTCCCCGTAATGGTGGGCGCGCCAGTGCAGGACCCGTGAGCCGTCCGGCGCCTCCCACCAGTAGAGCTGTGGATACGGCGTCCAGGGTCCGGCGAGCCCGTTCTCCCGCCCCTCCGACTCGGGCAGGAGCGGGAGGGCGCGATCGGGGTTGGGGCCCGAGGCCAGGTACCGCACGCCCGATGCCGCGAGGATCATCGGGAAGGTGAGGGTCTGGCCCGGAACGTCGGTGATCTGGGCGCTCGCGAAGCTCAGGCCGTTGGAGCGGGCGAAGAGGCCGGCGGGCCAGACCATCCGGGCCGCGGTCTCGTGATCCAGGAGACCGGTGAGCAGGTTCGCGAACAGCGCCTGGAAACCGATCTTGCCGTCCCGGAGCGCCTGCACCAGCGCCTGCACCTGTTCGGGACCGCGGTTCTCGGCGTAGGAGATGATCTGCAGGGCGCATTCGGCGGACCAGCGGAAGTCGGGATCCCGGCCGAGGCGCGCGAGCGCCGCGTCGAGATTCCGGCGGTGGATCTCGAGACAACGCTCCTGGAGGTCGGTGTACCCGACGTCGGTATGGTTGGTGGAGAGCCAGTACAAGGTCCACCGCCGCGGCCGGACGAGCGCGATGCGCCGGCTCGCGCGGCGGGCCTTGCCCACCTCGACCTCGAACTGGAATTCGGAGGGCTCCGACAGCGGAACCCACACTTCACCGGCCAGGAGCGTGCCGGTCGCGTCGGGAAGGAGGCCGGCCGATCCGACCAGCTGGCCGCGGCGGTCCGTGACCCGGGCCCGTGCCGCCGGCGCGTCGAGTCCCGCCACGGTCACGCGGACGAGGTTGTTGTGGCCGTCGGGCTGCGCGTAGAGCGCGGTGGGGCGGGCTTCGATCACCGGCCCCGCCGCCGGAGCCCGCCACCGGCTGCGCAGCCCGCCCACCGTGGCCGCGAGAGAACCCAGAAAACCCCGGCGATCCGTCATACATCCGACCTCGCGTCTGACGTCGTAATTGTGCTGAACCCGGCGGCCTTGACGACCCCTTGCTCAATGCTACCTTTTGCTTCGCGCCGGATGGCCCCCAATGCCCCCTTTCGTGAGGTATATGGAATGAAGCGTCTCGCTCTCGCCGTCGCCCTCGTGGCTCTCGGTGCCTGCGCCAAGGAGCAGGCGCCGGCCAGCGGCACGATGGCTGACACGTCCCACATGATGGCCGACACCAGCAAGAAGATGGCGGACACGAGCCACATGATGATGGCGGACACGTCGAAGAAGATGATGGCCGACACCTCGAAGAAGATGGCGCCCGCCCCGGCTAAGAAGAAGTAAGCCTGGCGCAGGACCATCGACGATCAAAGCCCGGGTCTCACGCCCCGGGCTTTTCGTTTGCCACGAGCCAGCGGACCGTGCGCGTCACGGCCTCGCGGGGCGACGTGACCGGCTCCCACCCCAGCTCGCGCCGCGCCCGCTCCGCCACGAAGGGGTTCTCCTCCGCCAGAAACCGCACCGCCGCTCCGCCCACTCCCGGGTAGGCCCCGGGGTGCCGCAGCATCAGCCAGCGGGCCCACAGGTCCACGGCCACCCGGGCGACGCCGTAGGGCAGCGGGACGCGCAGTACCCGGACGCCCGCCGCGTCCGCGAAGGCGTCCACGAACGTCCGTTGCGTGAACCGCTCCGGCCCGTCGTCCGTGGTGTTGTAGGCGCGCCCGCGGGCCCCGGGCGTGGCCAGCGCGAGCAGCACGGCCCGGGCCACGTTGCCGGCGTAGACGCACGAGAGGTGGTTCGTCCCGTCCCCTACCTGGGGGGCGACCCGCAGGCGGATCGCGGCCAACACCCGGGGTGAGAACAGGCGGTCGCCCTCTCCGTAGATGACGTTCGGACGCAGGACCACGGCATCCACTCCGCGCTCCACGCCCGCCCACACCGCCGCCTCCGCCTCCCGCTTGCTCCGGGCGTAGAAATCGTGCTCCCAGATGCGTCCGAACGCGAAGTCCTCGTCCACCCGTCCGGCCCCGGCCGCGTACGCGCCGCTCCGCCCGTACGCCGCCACGGACGAGACGTGCACCAGCCTCACCCCCGCGGCCCGCGCGGTTTCCAGCGCGAGGAGCGTCCCTCCCACGTTCACGGCGTGGAAGTCGGCCCGCGTGCCCCGCTGGGCGATCACCGCCGCGGCGTGCACGATCCCCGAGATGCCCGCGGAGGCGCGACGCCAGACCTCCGCGTCGGTGACGTCGCCCTCGGCGATCTCGACGCCGGGGCCTTCGACCAGATGGCGGCTGGACCGGCGGACCAGGGCGCGCACGGTGCGGCCCGCCGCGCGCAGGGCGTCGATGACGGCACGGCCGACGAGGCCGCTCCCGCCGGTGACGAGTACGGTCACGCGGGGCCGTACCGCGGGCGCGGGAACGGCAGCGCCGTCACGCTCGCGTCGACCAGGCCGACCCGTACCGCCGCCCCGTCCGGCACCTCGCGGCGGAGCATCGCCAGGCCCATCCACGCGCCCGAGCCCCACGGGCCCTCCGGAACCCAGGCGACGCTGGTCAGCCGGCCGACGTCCCGTTCTCCGAGCTGCACCGGCGGCCCCGCGGGCCATTCCGCGCCGGGCCCTCCCGCGAGACGCAGGCCGCGGAGGCCCCGGTTGGCGTGCCCGCGGAAATGGAGCCGGGAGACGGTTTCCTGGCCCGTGTAGCACCCCTTGGTGTACGAAACGCCGCCGATCTCGTCGTAGCGGACCTCCTGCGGCAGAGTTCGGTCGTCGACTTCGGACCCGAGCCCCGGCCACCCTTCCAGAATGCGGGCCAGCTCCAGCACCGCCGGACCCTCCCCCACCGCGCCGGCGGGCAGCAGGCGTTGCCGGATGGCGTCGATGGCGGCCGCGGGGCCGGTCCACTGAAGCGCGAACGGCGCGACCTCGGAAGCCCGGCTGATCTCCACGCCGTCCGCCTCCTCCGCCCGTCCGGGGCTTCCAGGCACCGGGACCCGCGCCGCCTCGGCCAGCGCCAGGGCGGAGGGTCCGGCGAGCCGGAGCACCCGCAGCTCGTCGCTGCGGTCGGACACCCGGGCCAGCCGGGGAGGGATCGAACGCCGGAAGATCTCGGCGGCCCGGGCCCTTCCCTCCCCGGGCACGGTGAACCGCACGGTGTCCCCGTGACGGGCGGCCCACCCATCCACCACGATCATCCCTTTCGGTGTGAGCAGGGCGCCGTAGACGAACGCGCCGTCGCCCGGCGCGTCGAGGTCGTTGGTCAGGAGACCCTGCAGGCAGGCGAGGGCACCGGGTCCCGCGAGGTCGAAGACGCCGGCCGGTACGGTCGCCACCACGGCGCCCGAGCCCAGGGCCTGAGCGGCGGCCGGTGTGACCGCCCCCGGGCCCACGCGCACCAGTGTGCCGGCTGCTTGCGGGAGGGTCATTCGAGGTGCTGGCCCTTCGCGTCAGGGTCGACGGGCCCGTATCGCCCGGCGGCCCGGTACCCCGCGTCGAGGATCTCGACGGGATGGCGGACCGGGACGGAGCGCGCCGTACCGAGGAGTCCTGCCCCGATCTGCATCAGGCACCCCGGATTTCCGGTGGCGACCACATCGGCCGCGGCGGCCTCGAGCCGGGAGATCTTGGCGGACAAGACCGCCCGCGAGAGATCCGGCTCCATCAACGTATAGAGGCCGGCGCTCCCGCAGCACTGCTCGGCGTCGGCCACGGGGACCAGCGTAAGTCCCGGGATGGCGGCGAACAGACGCCGCGGGGCGTCATCGACGCGCTGGGCGTGGAGCAGGTGGCAGGGGGGGTCGTACGCCACGCGCACCTCGAGTTTTCCCGCCGGCACCGGGCCGCCGGCGGCGAGGATCTCGGTGACGTCGCGGACCCGCGCGGCGAAGCGGGCCGCGGCGGGGTCGTCGGGCAGGAGATGCCCGTAGTCCTTGAGGAGGGCGCCACACCCGGCGCTGTTTACCACGATCGGCTCGTCGCCGTCTCCCAGGGCCTCGACGTTCCTGCGGGCCAGCTCCCGCGCCCCGTCGATCAGGCCGGCGTGGGCGTGGAGGGCGCCGCAGCAGACCTGTCCCCCCGGGACCCGGACCCGGAAGCCGTTCACCGCCAGGGTGCGGACGGTCGCGCCGTGGACGTGCGAGAACAGACCGTCCATCACGCAGCCGGAGAACAACGAGGCGGTCCGCCGGTCGGGCGGACCGCCCGTCGGTGTGGTTGCGTCAGGCGTCGTACTTTCCGTCGCGGCCAGCATGGCGAGGCCGAAGCCGAGGCGTCCCTTCCCGGCCAGCCGACGCGGGAGCCCCGTGGAGCGCAACCCTCTCGCGAGCGCGTAGACGGCGCGGGAGCTCCCGGGCGCGGTGAGCAGCCAGAGCGCGATGCGGGTCAGCGCGGAGACGGGCCGGACCTCCGCGATCCGTTCGCGGGCGGTTTCGAGCCCGCGTCCGTACCCGACTCCGGACGGGCACACGGTCTCGCAGGCGCGGCACCCCAGGCACCGGTCGAGGTGGTGCTGCAGGGCGGGATCGCCGGACGACAGGAGGCCCGCCTCGAAAAAGCGCATCAGCTCGATGCGGCCCCGCGGGCCGTCGGCCTCGTCGCCGGTGGCGAGGAAGGTCGGGCAGGCCTGGAGGCAGAAGCCGCAGTGCACGCAGGGGTCGAGCGCGGCGAATCCGCCCCGGGCGTCGACGCCGGTCATGGCGCGGCTTCGACCGCCTGGACCAGCACTCCGTTGGGGTCGAACGTGTGGCGCAGGCCGGCCACGAGGGGGCCGACCGACTCCCGGTAGGCCCCGAAGTGGCCCACCTGGGAGCGGACGGGCCACGGTGCGCGCTCCAGCGTGAGCGGCACTTCGCGGGCGGCCAGCGCCCGCCGGAGCCTGATGAGCCGCTCCGCGCCGACCTCCCCGGCCCAGCGGGCGGTGCCGGTGGTGGGGCTCGCGAGGATCCAGTCGTCGCCCACCTGATGCTGCAGCAGATCGAGCAGGCCGTCGCTCCCGTCCGGGAGTCCGCCGACCCGGAACACCACGGGCTTGGTGGCGAAGCCTTCGGCGGCGTGCTGCCAGACGCGCTGCGCCTCTTCGCCGCGGAGCGGCGCGAGCCGCCCCCCCCCGGCGACCCGCAGCTCCTGCTCGGCGGCCGCGACGTGAGGCGGCGAACCGACCAGACGCACGGCGAGCATCCAGCGCTCGCGCCGGGCGGGGGCGGGCGAGAGCAGCTCGAAGGCCGCCGGCTCGAGCACCGCGGCGGCCAGGTCGTCCACGACGTCGGTCAGCTCCTCGCGGCTTCCCTCAAGCACCCAGGTCACGTCGGCCCGGAGGAGGGTGCGGAGCCGCAGGTGCGCCAGGACGATCACCCCGAACGCGCCGAACGCGCCCGCTTCGAGTCGCGTGAGGTCGTACCCGGCCACGTTCTTCATCACCTTGCCGCCACTCTGGATGATGCGCCCATCGCCGGTGACGAAGGCGAGCCCGAGCAGGTGGTCCCGCACGTTTCCGAAGCCGAGCCGGAGCGGCCCCGCGGTGGCGGTGGCGACCACGGAGCCGAGCGTGCGGCCGGCGAGCCCCGGGGGGTCGAGCGCCAGCCAGGCGCCCCGGTCGGCCAGCTCCCGGCGCAGGACGTCGAGCCCCACCCCCGCCTCGGCGGTGACCGACAAGTCCTGGCTTTCGAGCGCGGGAATGCGGTCGAGGCGCCGCGTGGTCAGGATGAGGTCGGCGGGTGCGTCGACCGGCATCCAGGAGCCGGCTCCTTCGACCCGCACCTTCCATCCTTCGGCGTTGGCGGTGGAGAGCAGGAGGGCGACCGCGTCGGGGGCCGCGGGCGCGACGCGCGGGGGCTCGTTTCCACTGCGCCGTTCGAGCACGGCGTCCCGGCCGAGCAAGGTGGTGATCTTGTCGACGAGGCTCACGCGGCGGTCCATTCGCGGCAGGCGTGCAGGGGGATCACCTTGCCGGGATTCACGCGCTCGTCGGGGTCGAAGACGCGCCGAACCGCGTGCATCGCCGCCAGCGACTGGGCGTCGAAGATCGCGGGCATGTAGCGGAGCTTGTCCACCCCCACGCCGTGCTCGCCGGTGATGGTGCCGCCCGCCGCGATGCAGGCGCCCATGATTTCGGCGCTCGCCGCCTGCACGCGCTCCCGCTCGTCGGCATCGGTGGCGTCGAACGAGATGTTGGGGTGGAGGTTGCCGTCGCCGGCGTGGAAGACGTTGCTGACACGCAGGCGGTACCGGGCGGCGATGCCTCCGATCCGTTCGAGGACGTCGGGGAGCGCGGTCCGGGGGACGACCGCGTCCTGTACGACGAGATCGCGGGACAGGCGTCCCATCGCGCCGAAGGCCTTCTTGCGGCCCTGCCAGAGCCGCTCCCGCTCAGCGGGATTCGCGGCGGTCTTCACGCTCCGGGCGCCGTGCGACCGCAACAGCCCCCCCACGACGCCGGCCTCGGCGTCGACGGCGGCTTCGAAGCGGCCGTCGAGCTCGACCAGCAGCACGGCCGCGGCGTCCCGGGGGTACCCGGCCGCGTAGACGGAGTCCTCCACGGCGCGGACGCAGGACTGGTCCATCATCTCCAGGGCGGCCGGGACCATCCCGCTCGCGATGATTCCGGAGACCGCCTCCCCGGCCGCCCGGACCGAGAGGAAGTCGGCGAGGAGGGTACGGACCGCGAGGGGGATCGGCGTGAGACGGACGGTGATACGGGTGGCCACTCCGAAGTTGCCTTCCGAGCCCACGAATCCGCCCACCAGGTCGGGGCCCCAGGGCTCCCCCGCGGGGCTCCCGAGCTCCACCACGGAGCCGTCCGCCAGGACGACCTCGAGGGCCAGGACGTGATTGGTGGTCACGCCGTACTTGAGGCAGTGGGGCCCGCCGGCGTTTTCGGCGACGTTGCCCCCCAGGGTGCACGCCGACTGGCTCGAGGGGTCGGGCGCGTAATGGAGCCCGTAGGGACGCGCCGCGGCGGAGAGCTTGAGGTTGACCACCCCGGGTTCCACGACGGCGCGGCGGTTGGCGGGGTCGACCGCGAGGATCCGGTTCAGGCGGGTCAAGACGAGCAGGACGGCGTCGCCCCCGGCGAGGGCGCCGCCGGAGAGCCCTGTCCCGGCGCCGCGGGGGACGAACGGGACGCCCCGGGAGGCCAGGAGCCGGATGGCGGCGATCAGTTCGTCGCGGGTTCCCGGCAGGACCACCGGCCCCGGGAGCGTGCGATGAGTCGGCAGGCCGTCGGCGGAGTAGGTCAGCCGTTCGGCCGACGACGTGCGGACATGGCGGGCACCCACCACCGCCGCCAGCTCCGATTCCAGACCCTTGGCGATCACGATGACTAGTATATAGGCTGGACGCACAGACGCGCAGATGGGCCACGGAAAACGGGGGTCAGGACTGAATCCCGACCCCCGTTGCCCGTCCGTGCGTCTGTGCGTCTAGCAGATCAGGCTGCTCTCCAGAACCCCTTCAGCGCCCTGCCGTCCGGGGATTCTCTGAGCTTCTCGAACGCCCGCTCCCTGATCTGCCGGATGCGCTCGCGGGTGACGCCCATGAGGGCCCCGATCTTCTCGAGGGTCATGGCCTCACTGCCTTCTTCGAGCCCGTAATAGAGGTAGAGGATCTTCCGTTCGCGGGGGGCCAGGTACTTCTGGAAGATGCGGTCGATGAACTCGCGCATCAGCTTGCCGTCGGTCGAGTCTTCGATTTCGCCGCCCTCGATGCCGGCGAAGCGCTCGCCGAGGGTGGCCGCGTCCTTGTCGCTGCGGTCCACGGGGGCGTCGAGGGAGAGTTCCGCGGCGGTCATGCGGCGCGCGGTGCGGACGTTCTCGACCGTATCCTCGAGCGCCGTGGCGATCTCGTTATCCGTGGGTTCGCGGCCGAGCTCCTGGGAGAGGAACGTCTCGGTGCGGCTCATCCGGATGAGCTGAGAATTCTGGTTGAGCGGAATGCGGACGCTGCGGGTCTGTTCGGCGAGGGCCTTGAGGACGGCCTGCCGCACCCACCACACGGCGTACGAAATGAACTTCACGCCCTGGTCGGGGTCGAACTTCTTGACCGCCTTGAGCAGCCCCTCGTTGCCGATAGCCACCAGCTCGGAAAGGTCGAGTCCGTGGCCCTGGTATTTCTTGACGTACGAAATGACGAAGCGGAGGTTGGCCGTCACCAGCCGCTCGGCCGCGCGCTCGTCACCCTTCTGGACGCGCCGCGCGAGCCGGCGCTCTTCCTCGGGGTCTTTGATCAACGGGAGCTTCTGAATGTCCTGCAAGTACTGATCGAAGGCGCCGGACGGAGTGGAGCGGAAGAACGCCTTTGCCTTGCCTGTGGACGACCGGGCCATGCACGGCACTCCCATCAGCGACTGTTTTTCGTTGGGGACGGTGGACCTGACAGCCGTCCAGGGCCTCTCGGAAACCGCGCCAATATATGGGGCTCCTCAAAATGGTGCAAATTTCCGCAGTTATCAACATCACAAGTCATTATTTTTGACCATAAATGCGTAGTTTGTCCACTCTCAACATGCCCTGTGGACAATGCATTCCAATGCCGGCTGTGGAGAGGTGGAAACCGTGTGGGAAGTGGTTGATGGATATGTGATTACTGATTGAGCGCCAACACCTCTCGCACCAGCGGCTCGGCCGCCGCAACCGTCCACCCGATCGTCCCGCCGCCGTGCATCGCACCGATGGCGCGAGGCAGGGCGAAGCGAAGATCACCCGCGCGGGCCTTCTTGTCGCTCCGCATTCTCGACAGCAGCTGATCGACGGAAGCGGCGGAAGGCCGCACGACCGGCAGGCGGTACGCGCTGAGCACCCCGCTGATGCGCTCGGCGATGCCCGGCTCGGCGATCCCCAGCCGTTCGGCCAGCCGGGCTTCGTAGACCATCCCGATCGCGACCGCTTCGCCGTGCAGCAGGGAATACCCGCTCGCCGATTCCACGGCGTGCCCCACCGTGTGGCCGAAGTTCAGCGCCGACCGGACCCCCGCTTCGCGCTCGTCCGCCGAAACGATGCCGGCCTTGATCTCCACCGACCGCGCCACCACCCGCTCGAGGGCGGCCTCCTGTTTCTCGACCACCGCGTTCCGCTCCCGCTCGAGCAACTCGAAGTAGCCGGCATCGGCGATGGCGCCGTGTTTCACCGCTTCCGCCAGTCCCGCGGCGAGCTGCGCCGCGGGCAGCGAATCGAGTGTCGCGAGATCCGCCAGTACCAGGCGGGGCTGGTGGAACGCGCCGACCAGATTCTTGCCCGCCGGGGTGTTCACGCCGGCCTTCCCGCCGATCGACGCGTCGATCATCGCGAGCATCGTGGTCGGGACCTGCACGAAGGGGATCCCCCGCAGGTACGTGGCGGCCACGAAGCCGGCCACGTCTCCCACCACGCCACCGCCCAGCGCGACGATGACGGCGTCACGTCCCACGTGGTGCGCCAGCAGCCGGTCCGTCAGATCGGCCCACGTTTCCCGTGTCTTGCGTCCCTCGCCCGCCGGAAAGCTCAAGAGGGGCGCGCTCAGGTCGCTGGCCGCGCGCCGCCCGTAGGTGCGCTCGACCTGCTCGTCGGTGATGACGACGTAGCGATGCGCGGCGGCGTGCTGAGCCACGAAGGTGGGCAGGTCGGCCAGGAGCCCGCGGCCGACCAGGACATCATAGCCGGCCTCGCGGCCGCTTCCCCGATCGGCCGCGAGGGTGACGCGGACCTTCACCACTGGATGTCGGGGTGGCCCGCGGCCCGGTTCGCCGCCCGGGCCAGGACGAAGAGGAGATCGGACAGCCGGTTCAGGTAGACGAGGACCTCCGGCGGCGCGGGCTCGCTGCGCGCCAAGGTGACCACCGCCCGCTCGGCGCGCCGGCACGCCGTCCGGGCCACGTGGAGGGCGGCCGCCTTCAGGCTTCCCCCCGGGAGGATGAAGCGCTCGAGCGGGGTGAGTCCGGACTCCAGCCGGTCGATCGCCTGTTCCAGGGCCGTGACCCGGGAGGCCGCGAGGGGAGCGGGCGGGTGCGCCAGCTTGCCGGGCTGGGGGGTCGCCAGGAGGGCACCCGCCGTGAAGAGGTCGCGTTGGATGGCCTCGAACAGCGGGCCTTCCCAGGAGGCGGGGTCGAGGGAAACCGCGAAGCCGAGGGCCGCGTTGGCGGCGTCCACCTCGCCGTAGGCCGTCACCCGGAGGTGGTCCTTCGGGACCCGCCCCCCGCCGAACAAGCCGGTGTCACCGGCGTCCCCGGTCTTCGTGTAGATCTTCACGCGCCGGAACCTACCGCCGCCCGGGAGCCCGCGCGAGGATGGGCCGCGCTTGTTGGGTCACCGCTCCTCCGTTACCGTTGGGCCCATGCAGGATCTGGTCGACATCTCCATCATCGGCGCGGGGCCCACCGGGCTCTTCGGCGCCTTTTACGCCGGAATGCGCGGCGCCAGCTGCCGGCTGATCGACAATCTCGATCAGGTCGGGGGTCAGCTCGTCGCGCTCTACCCCGAGAAGTACATCTTCGACGTCGCGGGGTTTCCGAAGATCCTGGCCAAAGACTTGGTCAAAGGACTGGCGGACCAAGCGGCGCAATTCCGGGCGCCGGTGCACCTGGGCGAGAAGGTGCTGGGCCTCAAGAAGGAGGATGACGGCCGCCCCTTGTTCGTCATCACCACGGATCGCGACGAGTATCCGTCCCGCACCGTGCTGATCGCCGGCGGCATCGGCGCGTTCACACCTCGCAAGCTCCCGCTCAAGGACGCGGATCAGTGGCTGGGAAAGGGACTCCATGACCGGGTGCTCGACCCCCAGGTGTTCCGGGGGAAACGGCTCCTGATCGTGGGAGGTGGCGACTCGGCGTTCGACTGGACCGTGAACCTGCACGGCGTGGCCAAGTCCATTCTCATGATCCACCGGCGGGACGGGTTCCGCGCCCACCAGGCCACGGTGGACCACGTGCACCGCCTGCACCACGCGGGACAGGTGGAGCTGCGGACCTTCTGGGAGCTGAAGGGCATCGCGGGAGGGAGTCACATCGAACGGGTCACCATCGTCAACAATCAGACGAAGGCCGAAGAGACCCTGTCGATGGATTGCGTGCTGCCGCAGCTGGGATTCGTTTCGTCCCTCGGCGCCATCGCCGAATGGGGGCTCGAGATCGAGAAGCACGAGATCAAGGTGAACCAGACGATGGCGACCAACATCCAGGGCATCTACGCCGCCGGCGACATCGCGACCTATCCCGGGAAACTCAAGCTCATCGCCACCGGCGTCGCCGAGGCGTCAATCGCCGTGAATCACGCCGTGCACTTCCTCAACCCGTCCGCCAAGTTCGAGCCGGGACACAGCTCGAACATGGCGATATTCGGACAGAAGGACGATTAGGCGCCGGGTCCTGACACCCGGCACCTGACACCCGACACCTATTTCGTTTTCCCGATCTCCACCACGACGGAGTCGATCTGGGCCAGCATCGCGCGGTCCGGCACGGCGTGTGTGTTCGCCTGGATACTGAAGGTCCAGGTCTTCCCGCCCGGCCGATCGATGTAGCCCGAGAGCGAGTTGACGCGATCGATGCTCCCGGTCTTGGCCACCACCTGGCTGTCCACCGGGGTACCCACGAAGCGCCGGAGCAGGGACCCGGGACGGGCGGCGTGGGGGAGCGCCGCCAGGAACGGCGCCCCCTTGGGGTGCCGGTGCATGTAGGCGAGGATCTGCACGAAGGCGTGGGGGGTCACCAGGTTGCCGGCGGATAGCCCCGAACCGTCTTCCAGCGAAAAGGCCGTGGAATCGACTCCCACGGAGTCGATCAGGAACCGCCGCTCGACGTCGAGCCCCGCCGCCCAGGATCCCTCACCCCGAAACTCGCGCCCCAGGATCTTGAGCAGCATCTCCGCGAACCAATTCTGGCTGGTATTGAGGATGGGGAAGAGGATGTCGGGGAGTGGCCGGCCCAGGTAATCCACCAGGGCGGGCCCGGACCGGGCGCTCCGGTAGGCCATCGAGTCGGTCGTGGACACGGCGCCGCCCTGCACCGAGATCCCGCGGCGTTCCAGTGAGGTCTCGAGGGCCCGGGCCGCGTACAGGTTCGGGTCGGGAAGGGCGAAGCTCTCGATCCAGGGCTTCCGTCCCAGGGCCACCGTGCCCTCGGCCCAGATGTCGAGGGTGCCCGGGGCGCGGTAGAACTCGTCCCCGATGGTCGACCCGGAGTCGGCGGGAACGGTGCGGGCCCGGTTCTCGAAGCTGATGAGCCCCACGTCCGGAGACCAGGAGACCACGGGGGGCGCATCCACCGCCGCACCCGGCGCGATGTGGAAGTCCACGCTGTTGTCGTGGAAGCCGAGTCCGGACACCGGCGCGGCGTACCACCAGTTGAGGTCCCACGCGTCCCACCCCGGCGGGATCAGGGTGGGCTCGAAGTACGAACCATCTCCGACGAGCTTGCCGGTGATCCGCCGCACTCCCTTGGTCCACAGGGACTCGGCCATCGCGTCCATGGCCGTGAACGCGGAATCGCAGGCGCCGGGCGCCAGCGTGTCGAGGCCGAAGCACCGCTCCGAAAAGGTCGGATCGCCGCGGCCGTACAGGATGAGGTCGCCCGCCAGCACGCCGCCGCTCAGCGCGCCGTCGGTGTACAGGCTGGTGCGGACCCGATAGTCGGGCGGGAGCAGGACCGTGGCCGCGGCGGTCACCACCAGCTTCGTGTTGCTCGCGGGCACGCGGTAGCGGTCGGCGTCGCGCTGGTAGCGGACCTTGCCGCGATCGTCGATCACGTAGACCCCCCACTGGGCGCGATCGAAGGGAGGCTGGTCGAGGAGGGTGTTGATCCGCTTCTCCAGGGAGCCACGCAACGGCGTGGTGCGGGGTGCCGGGGCCTGGGCGGTGAGCACGGAACCTGCGATGACGATCGGTGCGACGAGGAGAGGAATCCGCATTGGACCAGTGTCGAAAAGGTTGACAGTGCGACGGAAGTTGAGCAACATAGGGAACTTATAAACCTCAGTCAACTTGCACCCACGGACGATGGCTCTCCTCGCCGCCGTGTCCCTCGCGGCCCCGGTTGTCCCGCTCGCCGCTCAGATAGAGCAGCGGGTGGTCCGGCAGCTGTCGTTCGAGGGGAACCACGCCATCGACGGCTACACGCTGGCTTCGGCCATCGCGACCTCGAACTCCGCGTGGCTGGCCCGGGCCTGGTGGGTACGCTGGCTGGGCCTCGGAGAGAAGCGGTACCTGGACGAGATCGAGTTCCGGCGGGACGTGGTGCGTCTGCTCCTGCTCTACCGTCAGAGCGGGTACATGCGGGTGCGGGTCGACACGCTGGTGCGCCGCACCCCCGACGCGGCCTACATCACGTTCCGGATCACCGAGGGGCCGCCGGTGCGGGTGACCCGGATGACGATCACCGGTGTGGACGGCATTCTCGACACCGCCGAGCTGCGCCGCGACCTCCCGCTGCAGCTGGGAGCGCCCTTCAACCGGTTTCTCTTTCAGGCCTCGGCGGACACGATCGTGGCCTGGCTTCAGAACCGGGGGCACCCCGCGGCCGACGTCCTCCGCAACTTCGACTCCAACGCGGACTCCCTGACGGCCACGGTCGAGCTGGACGCGGAGCCCGGGGCCTTGGCCCGGATCGGGGCCATCGAGGTCCAGGGCCTGAAGCGCATCGACACCTCCACGGTCCTGCACGCCATCCCGATCCATCCTTTGGACATCTTCCGCCAGGACCAGATCTACGAGAGCCAGCGGAACCTCTACGGGCTCGGCCTCTTCAACTCGGTGAACGTGTCCCTGGCCGACTCGGCCGCTCCCGGCGACTCGCTCGTCGACGTCGCGGTGCGGCTGGCCGAAGGGCCGCGGCACGCGATCCGGGGCGGGGTGGGATACGGATCGGTGGACTGCTTCCGGGCCCAGGCCGGGTGGTCGGCCCTCGATTTCTTCGGGGGCGGGCGGTCCCTCAACCTGGACGGCTCGGTCTCGAAGCTCGGCGTGGGCTACCCCACGGACCTGGGAGCCGAGAGGAACATCTGCCACTACGACGACGGGGATCCGACGTCGGACACGCTCAACTATTCCCTCGCGGCCACGCTCTTCCAGCCCTCGTTCCTGTCGTCGCGGCACACGGCGAATCTCACGCTCCTGGCGGAGCGCCGGTCGGAATACAACGCCTACGTGCGGCAGGACGTCGGCGCCAACGTGGGCGTGGTATTCAACGCCCACCGGGACCTGCCGATTTCCCTCTCCTACGGCTTCTCGGTGGGCCGGACGGAGGCGAGGCCGATCGTCTACTGTGAGCAGTTCCTGGTGTGCGACGAGTCCGATCAGGCGTTCCTGGCCACCCCCCGCCGCTTCGCCGCGATCACCGCGACGGCCGCGAAGAACGACGTCAACTCCGTCCTCGACCCGACCCAGGGGACGCAGTTCACGGTCACGGTGACGCACGCCTCGCGGCTCGTGGGGTCCGATCCGTTTTATGAGTTCAACCGGGGCGAGGTCGAGCTGGCCCAGTACGTCCCGCTGGGACGGACCGGTGTTTTCGCCTGGCGGGTCCGGGGCGGCGTGATTCTCCCCCAGCGCATCACCCTCTCGGGCCAGAGCGCCAAGTTCGTGCCGCCCGAGCAGCGGTTCTACGCGGGCGGGCCCAATTCGGTGCGGGGGTACGACCGGAACGATCTCGGCCCGGTCGGCTACGTGATCGACGACACCACCCAGTTCACGGTGCAGGGTGGGGACACGGTGTACAACCCGAACTACGTCTCCACCGCGCCGATCGGCGGGAACGCGGTATTCGTGATGAACGCCGAGCTCCGGTTCGCCACCCCCATTCTCCCGGACCGGATGCGGATCGCGCTGTTCGCGGATCTGGGACAGGTCTGGGAGCGGGGGGACACGCTCGCGCCGGTCACCGGGCTCCGGCTCACCCCGGGGGTCGGGCTGCGGTTCACGACGCCGCTGGGCCCCATCCGCCTGGACGCGGCGTACAAGGGGCACAGCACCGAGGCCGGCACGCTGTATTACGTGGATCGGGCCACGAACACGCTGTCGGTCTACCGGACGCGCTATCAGCCCCCGACCCCGTCCTCGTTCTGGAAGCGCTGGACTCTGCAGTTCGCGGTGGGACAGGCCTTCTAGTGCGCCGCTCCCTCGCGGTCCTCCTCTGGACCATCGCCGGTCTCCTGGCCTGCTTCCTGGGCACGCTCTCGGCCCTGGTGAACACGTCGACGGGCCGAGCTCTGCTGGGGGCCGTGGCGCGATCGGCCGCCGCCCGGGCCATCGGCGGGCGGATGGAGATCGGCGGTGTGAGCGGGACGCTCCTCACCGACCTGGACCTCACCGACGTCAAGCTCTACGACCCCGACTCGACCCTGGTGGCGGAGCTGCCCCGGGTGGCGGTCTCGTACCGTCTGCTCGATCTCCTCGCCGGGCGGGTCGTCCTCCGCGACGTCACGCTCGAGCGCCCCTACGTGAACCTGCTGCAGCACAAGAACGGACGTCTCGACCTCGAGGAGCTGCTCCACCTGGGTGAGCATCACGACGGACCCGCGGGGCCGCCGGCGCTGATCCTGCTGCGGAACGTCCGCATCACCGACGGTACGGTGGTCCTGCGGCTCCAGGAACGCCCGTCGCCCTCCGACTCGATCGCGGACATCGAAGAGACGGCGAACGACGGCCGGCGCCGGGTGCGGCGGTTCGACCGGGTCACCGCCCTGGTGCGCGCCCTCCGCCTGTCGTCCCCCGCGGAGCCGGGGATCCAGATCGACGTCGACTCCCTGTCCACCCGGATCTCCGATCCCGCCGTGGACGTGCGCGACCTGTCGGGGCGGGCGATCATCGCCGGGGACTCCCTGGACGCGGACTTCAGGCGGGTGAGCCTGCCGGGCACCCGGGCCACCCTGCGGGGGAAGTTCCGGTGGCCGCACGGCCCGGTGCTCTATGACCTGGCGGTGCACGCCGACAGCGCCGCCCTCACCGACATCGCGTTCGTCGTCCCCGGGTTCCCGGCCGGCGCCGTGTACCGCGGCGGCGCGGTGATCCGGTCCCACGGCCCCGACCTGCTCGAGGTGCGCCTCGACCCGCTGGATCTCCGGTACCACGGCGGAACCTTGACCGGGCAGGTGACCGCGCTCTCCCGCGCCGGCGTGGGCATCGCGGCCCTCGACGGCGGAGACCTGACGGCCTCCGACTTCGATCTCGGTTTCGCGACGCCGTTCGTCGATTCACTCCCGTTCCTCGGGCGCCTGGACGGGCACACGACCGTGGACGGGGACATCGGCGCGCTGGCCCTGTCGGTCGACTGGAGCTTCCGGGACTCGCTCGTGCCCGGCTGGCCGGTGTCGCGGATCCGGGGCACCGGGACGGTGGGCCTGGGACCGCCGTCGGGGCTGCGGTTCACGCCGTTCACCGTCCAGTCGGCCGCGATCGACCTGGCGACGGCCCGCCGGGTCATTCCCGGCCTGCCCCTGGAGGGGACGCTGGACGCGGCGGGTACGCTCACGGGCCGGGTCCGCAACGTCCGCTTCACCGGCGCGCTCCGCCAGCGGGACGGCGCCGCCCCCGCGACGGTGGCGCACGGGCTCCTGGCGTTCGACACCCGCTCGGACACGCTGGCGCTGGCCGCGGATCTCACCGCCGACACTCTGTCGTTCGACGGACTCCGCTCGAGCTTCCCGGGTCTTTCCCTTCGGGGCGCGGCGAGCGGAACCGTCCGTGTGGCGGGCACGCCGGACGCCCTCGATACCCACCTGGATCTGACCGGTCTCACGACCGGCGGGCGGGTGAAGGCCGACGGCACGCTCGAGATCGGTGCCGGCCGGATCGGGAGCCGCGACGCGTCGCTCACCTGGACCGATTTCGACCCAGCGGCCTATCTCCCGGGCGCGCCTCCCGGCCGGCTCTCCGGGCACGCCACGGCCACGATCCAGGCCGACAGCGGGCGCGCGCCGGTGGGCGCGGTGCGGGCGGCCATCGACCCCTCCGTCGTGGGCGGCGCCGCCGTGGACGGCGGCTCCGTGGACGTCCACTTCGCCGACGACCGCCTCTACGTGGACTCCCTGCTCCTGCACCAGCCGGGGGTCCGCGTGACGGCCGTGGGCGACATCGGCCTCCGGCGCCCGGCCGCCGGATCGCTGATCGTGGACGTCGAAGCCGACACGGCGGACGGGCTCGACTCGCTCCTCACCTGGATCACCGGCGTGGCGCGCGCGCCTGACGGAACTCTCGCCCCCCTGAGCGGGGACGCCCGCGCGAGCGTCACCCTGGAGGGGGCGCTGGACTCGCTCACGGTCACGGTGCGCGGCTCGGTCGAACGACTCCGGGCCCGCGGCATCACGCTCTCGGGCGCCCTCGCCCATCTCCAGCTCCGCCCCGGGCCGACGCTCCGGCTCAGCGGAGACGTCGGCCTGGATTCCGTGCGGGGGATGGGGATCCATCTCTCGTCCCTCCGGGCCACCGCCGCGGGTGTCGCCGACTCGCTCGGCTGGACGTTGCGCGCCGGCCTCGGGGACGCGGCGACGGTGGCCGCCGGGGGCCGCCTCGCGCGGCCGGGGGGGGGCGCGACCCGGCTCGGCCTCGACTCCCTCGCCCTGGGGATCCCCGGGGGCGTGTGGACGCTGGACGCGCCGGCCGACCTGACGGTGACCGACTCCCTGGTGGCGGTCGGTCGCGTGTCGCTGTCCCATGCGGCCAACGGCAAGGTCGCGGTCGAGGCGCGGCTGCCGCGCAGCGGGCCCGGGCAGGCGAGCCTGCAGGCGGAGGGGGTGCCGATCGCGGGGCTCTACGCACTGCTCGAGCGGGACACGGCGGGCGTGAGCGGCACCCTGGCCACCACGCTAGGGGTCTCGGGGACCCGCGAGCGGCCGTCGTACACCGGGTCTTTCGCCCTGTCGGGGGCGTCGTTCGGGGACTTCCGGACCCCGTACGTGGACGGCACGCTGGCCTACCAGGACCGGCGCCTGGACGGGACCGTGCACGTCTGGCGCTCGGGGCAGCGGGTCCTCAACCTCTCGGCGCACCTCCCCCTGGATCTGGCGCTCGAGCCGGTGGCGAACCGGGAGCTGGGTGGTGACACGCTGTCCATTCGGGCGGTGGCCGACAGCGTGGATCTCTCGGTGCTCGAAGCGGTCACCCCGGTGCTCCGCCGGGTCGCGGGGTACCTGTCCGCCGATGCGGGGATCCGGGGCACCTGGGATTCCCTGGAGCTCGACGGCAGCGTGCGGATCGATTCGGCCGCCGCCACCATCCCGTCCATCGGCACACGCTACGACCAGCTGAACGGCGCCTTCCGTCTTTCGGGGGACACGATCGCGGTGCAGTCGCTGGCGGCGCGGAGCGACAAGGGGACGGCGCAGGTCACCGGGTACGTCCGGCTGGCGCAGCTGTCGAAGCCGATGCTGGCGCTCCATATCTCCACGGACCGTTTCAAGGCGCTCGACATCCGGAATTTCCTGGCCGTGACCGCCACCGCGGAGCTCGATCTCACGGGTCCGGTCTTCGGTGCCAGCGTCACCGGGCGCGGCACCGTGACCAGCGGCGTGCTGTACTTCGCCGACCTCGTGAACAAGCGGGTGATCAACCTGGATTCGCCCGACCCGTGGATCGCCTCACTGATCGACACCTCGCTCGCGGACCTGATCCGCCGCGAGCGCCTGGGCCCGGCTTTCCAGAGCGTCTTTCTCGACAGCCTGCAGGTCAACGGCGTTCAGGTCACGATGGGGAACGACGTCTGGCTCCGGTCGAGCGAGGCCAACATCCAGCTGGCGGGGACGCTGGGCCTGGACAAGCGCCTCCGGAACTATCTCCTCACCGGGACCCTTCAGGCGACGCGGGGCACGTACCGGCTCGCCCTGGGACCCGTCACCAAGGACTTCACGGTGACCCAGGGGACGGTGAAGTACTTCGGGACTCCCGATCTGGACGCGGGGCTCGACATTCGCGCCACCCACGTCGTGCACGCCGCGCAGCTGACGGGACAGCCGCACGACGTCACCGTGACCGCCACCATCGGCGGCACCCTGTTGACTCCCAAGCTCACGTTGGCCGCGGACCAGCCCAACCTGTCCCAGACCGAGATCATCTCCATCCTCCTGTTCGGCCAGCAGAACGTCCAGAACACGGGCCAGGTGGGGCTCGGCAACCGGAGCGCGCTGCTCACCTCGGCGGTGGCGGGTCTCGTGTCCGGGCAGCTCGAGCAGAGCGTGGTCTCCGACCTGGGAATCCCGATCGATTACTTCGAGTTCGACCCGGGGTCGTCCACCGGCACGCTCTCGGGCGCGCAGCTCGCGGCCGGCTGGCAGATCGGGCGCAAGACCTTTCTGGTTCTCAACGCCGGGTACGCCGGCTACTGCCCGAACCTGAACCTCAACCTCAGCCCCACGCTGGGCGCGAGTCTGCAGTTCCGGATCAGCCCCGAATGGCGCACCGAGGCGAGTTTCGAGCCGGTCCAGTCGTGCTACGGCGTGCTCAGCGCCGCCGGCAACGCCCCGGTACGGCAGCTGGGGTTGGATCTCTTTTGGGAGCGCCGCTACTGATGCCCCGCGTTCTCCTGATCACCAACCCCGCCGCGGCGCGCACCGACGCCCGCGCCGTGCTCACGGTCCGTGACACCCTGCGCGCCGGCGGCTGGCGGGTCGAAGTACTCGCGACCGCCGGCCCCGGGGACGCGCGGCGCTTCGCGACCGAGGCCGCGGCCGAAGACCACGGCGGATTCGACCTGCTGCTCTCGGTGGGCGGGGACGGTACCGCGATGCAGGTCGCCGCGGGGCTCGCGGGGAGCGGGATTCCCCTGGGGCTCGTCGCGGGGGGCACGGGAAACATCCTGGCCCGCAACCTGCGCCTGCCGACCGACCCGGTCCGGGCCGCCCGCACCATCCTCAAAGGGGTCCCCTACGCGCTGGATCTGGGGCAGGTGAGCCGCCCCGACGGCGAGCACTTCTTCGCGGTGTGCGGCGGCGCCGGCTACGACGCCCAGATCATGGCGGCCACCGATCCGCTGATCAAACGCCGCTGGAAGATCGGCGCCTACTTCTACAAGGCACTCGCGGCCCTGCCGGCCGTGCGGAGCGTCACCCACCGGATCACGGTGGACGGCACCGAGCACACGGTGGAAGCGGCGATGGTGCTGGTCGCCAATTGCCGCGAGCTGGTGCCGCGACTGGTCCGCGTGTCTCCGGACGTGTGGCCCAACGACGGCTGGTTCGACGTGATGGCGCTGCGGGCCGACGGCGCGTGGGACAGCGTCGTGTCGTTCGCCACGTTCCTGGCCACGCGCGGCGCCCCCGACGCCGGCGGCCGGATCTGGAGCGCCCGGGGACGCGTCGTGAAAGTGGAAGTCCTGAATGCCCCGCCCCGGCCGGTGCAGCTGGACGGCGAGCTGGCGGGGGTCACACCCTTCGAGGCCCGGCTCGTGCCGCGGGCCCTGACCGTCATCGTAGACCCGGCCACCGTGCCGGGGGGAGTGAGCCCCAATGGCCGATAGCGTGCTGCTCATCGACGACGACGAAGGGGTGCTCCGCTCGGTGGGCGCCTACTTCGAACGCCTGGGCGCCGAGGTGTATCGGGAGGGCACGGTGAAGGAAGGGCTCGAGGCCTTCGACCGGATGCGCCCCGACGTGGTGGTGCTCGATTTGCACCTGCCGGACGCGGACGGGCTCACGGCCCTGGAGCAGCTCAAGGCCAAGAACGCGGCCGTGGTGCTCCTCACCGGCCACGGGGACATCCAGACCGCGGTCCAGGCGATGCAGCTCGGCGCCGAGAACTTCCTCACCAAGCCGGTGGACATGCCGCACCTCGCGGCGGCGGTGGCCCGGATCTCCGAGAAGGTCCGGCTCCGGCGGCAGAACGAACGGTTGTCGTCGGGAACGCCGGGGGACGGGCTCGGCGGCCTCGGGGTTTCGTCGGCGATGCAGGAGCTGGCCCGGCAGGTGACTTTGCTCGCCGGGAGCGAGCGCACCACGGCGCTGCTCACCGGGGAGAGCGGGACGGGGAAGGGGTGGGTGGCCCGCCTGGTGCACCGGCTCAGCCCGCGCGCGGCCGGGCCCTTCATCGAGGTGAACTGCGCCGGCCTGTCCGCGACGTTCCTCGATTCGGAGCTCTTCGGACACGAGCGCGGCGCCTTCACGGACGCGAAGGACAAGAAGCAGGGGCTCTTCGAGCTGGCGGACAAGGGGACGCTCTTCCTGGACGAGATCGGCGATCTGGCGCCCGAGCTGCAGCCCAAGCTGCTGAAGGTGCTGGAGACCAAGTCCTTCAGGCGGCTCGGGGGCACGCGGGAGCTGACCGTGGACGTGCGGCTCATCGCCGCCACCAACCGGGACCTCGTCGCCGACGTCAACGCCGGGCGCTTCCGGGAGGATCTGTATTACCGGCTCAGCGTGATGCCTCTGCGCCTGCCGGCCGTGCGGGACCGCTCGCGGGAGGACCGGATCGCGCTGCTCACCCGCATTCTCGCGGACCTGCATCAGCAGCTCCCCGGCTCGCCGTCGGAGTGCTCCACCGAAGCCCTGGACCGGCTCCTGTCGGCGCCGTGGCCGGGGAACGTCCGCGAGATGCGGAACGTTCTGGAGCGGGCGATGATCCTGGCGCGCGGGCAGCCGCAGATCGCGCTCGAGCACCTGCCCGCCGAGCTGCGGCGCAGCACCGGGGGGGCCCGGCATCAGCCGCAGAGCCTGGCGGACGTGGAGAAGGCGCAGATCGAGCGGGCGCTCCGGCACCACGGCGGGAACCGCACCCGGGCCGCCAAGGAGCTCGGGATTTCGCGCGCGACGCTGATCAATAAGATTAAGGTCTACTCCCTCGATCTCTGAGGACTCGCGATGGACAAGCCCGAGAAGCCGACGATCAAGGAGCACGACGCGATGGTCTGTCGGTCGTGCGGCAACGAAGAGCGGGCCTCCGAGGGGTATCCCTGTCAGGACTGCGGGACCTTCATCTGCCTGATCTGCACCTTCCGGGGCGTCACGCGCTGCAAGGCCTGCGAAGAGAAGGCGGCGGCGGGCCCGGCCTAGATCCGCCGCACCCGGATTTCCTTCCGGACCTCGTCTTCCGTCATGCCCAGCTCCCGCGCCAGGGTCTGGATCGCCGCCTCGGTGCCCGGCCACTTCGCGGCCGCCGCCAGCGCGCCGAACGCCACGTCCTCCAGCGCCGCCGTCTTCTCTTCCAGCTCGCGCGTGCGCACGGACACCTCGGTGGCGAGCCACCGCTCGAGCTCGCGGCGCTCCAGCTCGAGCTGACGGCGCCGCAGCGCGGTGCGCATGGCCAGCTCCAGCTCGTCCAGGTCCACCGGCTTGAGCAGGTAGTCGTAGGCGCCGAGCTTCAGGCATTCCACCGCCGTCCGGGGCTCGTCCACCGCCGTCAGCATCAGGATGGCCACGTCGGGGTCGCGCTCCAGAACCCTCGGCACCAGCTCCACCCCGCTTACGCCCGGCATCCGTACGTCGCACAGCATCAGGTCGAACTTGCCCTGGGCAACGCGCTCGAGTGCGGACACGCCGTCCCGCGCCAGGACCGCGCGGTGACCCAGGCGCGTGATGAAGCGCTCCAGCGCCTGCCGGATCGCGTCTTCGTCGTCGACGACCAGCACGCTGGTCTGCGTCGCGGAGTCACTCATCGCGCTCGAACGTAACTCGGGCTCCACGGGGCCAGCAAGGCGAGCTATCTTGCGCTGGCGATGACCACCGCGCCGTTCCAGCCCGCCCTCACCACCGTCCCCGGCGTCACCGTCGGACACTGGACCCACGCCTCCGGCGGCACCGGATGCACGGTGGTCCTCGCGCCCGCCGGGGGCATGCGGGCCGCCGCCGCCGTGCGCGGACGGGCCACCGGCACCCGGGAGTTCGACGCCCTGACGCCCCGGCACCTCGTTCCCCACGTGGACGCCATTCTCCTCACCGGCGGCTCCGCCTACGGCCTCGGCGCCGCCGACGGGGTGATGCGCTGGTTACGCGAGCGGGGGCGCGGGCTCCCGGTCGGCCCCGCGCAGGTCGTCCCCATCGTTCCCGCCGCCGTGATCTTCGACCTCCCCGCCGATGGCTCGGCCCGCTGGCCGCGCGCCGAGGACGGCTTCGCGGCCTGCGAAGCCGCCGGCGTGACCGTCGCCGAGGGCTCCGTCGGGGTCGGCGCGGGGGCGACCGTCGGGAAAGTCCTGGGCCTGGAGCACGCGATGAAGGGGGGCGTGGGCACCTGGGCGGTCCGATCGGGGGACGTCGTCGTCGCCGCCCTGGTGGTGGTCAACGCGCTCGGCGACGTGCGCGGCGCGGGGGGCGAGATCCTGGCGGGCGCGCGGGGCGGGGACGGACGGCCGCGGGACGCGCAGGCTTATCTCGCCGCCGGCGGGGCGCTCTTCGGCCGGATGGCGCAGGCCACCGCGAACACCACCCTCGCCGTGGTCGCCACGAACGCCCGGCTCGACCGCGTGGCGCTCGAGGAGCTGGGGCGGGCGGGCAACGACGCGCTGGCCGGCCGCATCACCCCGTACGGGACGCTCTTCGACGGTGACGTCTGCTTCGCCGTCTCCACCGCGGCCGTGGACGCCGTGACCGCGCTGCAGGTGGAGGCGCTGGCGGCGGAAGCGGTCCCGATGGCGCTGGAGCGCGCCGTGCGCCTGGCGCGCGGCAACCCGGCGGTCCCGGGACTGGCCGACGGAGCCGTTCCGTGAGCGACCGCTGGGAGCGGGACGTCGACGACCTCCGCCGCCGCACGGTTCCAGATGGGCGGCTCGGCGTGTTCGAGGTGAAGGTCTCATCCGGCGCCCTGCGCGGCGCCACCAGCTCCGCGGACGCGCTGGCCGGGCTGCGCCGCCTGGCGGCCGCGCGCGGCCTGGCGTCCGACGTCCGGCTCCTGCCGGCCGCGGATGCGGCGGCCGCGGTGGGCGTGGTCACCGCGGCCATCGCGCCCCTCGTCGCGGTCCCCGACCCCGCCGGCGAGCGGGTGAGCGAGCTGCTGCACGGCGAGACCTTCGAGGTGCTCGAGCGCGAGGAGGGCTGGCTCCGGGTGCGCGCGCCCGACCGGTACGTCGCCTGGGTGCATCAGGGATACGCCCGACTCGGCTCCCGCGAATGGGCCGAAGACTGGGAGGGCCGGGCCACGGCGCGCGCCATCGGGGCCACACTCCTGTCCGGCGACCGGCGGCGCCCCCTCCCCACCGGCGCCCGCCTGATCCCGCGGCCCCGCGGCGGACTGGAGACGGCGGACGGCGAAGTCGGTGACGCGGTGTCGGGGGAGGTGCGGAGCGACGGAGAGTTCCGGGCCCAGGCCCGGCTGGTGGCCGCTCCGGAGCTCGCCCTGCGCTGGTTCGGGGGCGCGCCGTACCTCTGGGGCGGCCGCTCGGATTGGGGGATCGACTGCTCCGGCCTCGCGCAAACCGTGTGGACGGCGCGCGGGGTGCCGCTCTTGCGGGACGCGTCGCAGCAGATCGAACAGGGGCGGGACGTACCGGTGACGGCGGACGGGGCGGGGTATCAGTCCGGGGACCTGCTGTTCTTCGCGAGCCGGGCCCGCGTGTCCCACGTCGCGCTGTGGGCCGGCGCGGGGCGCGTCGTTCACGCGTCGCTCGCGCGCGGCGGGGTGGCATCCGAGGATCTTCGCGACGCCCTCACCGCGGGCCGGATGGAGCTGGCCGCCGTGCGCCGGCCGGAGGCCTGAGTGAAACTCCTGCTGTTCGACATCGACGGCACCCTGCTCGGCACCGACGGCGCCGGAAGGCGGGCCATTCATCGGGCCCTGCGGGACCGCGCGGGCACGTCCGGAGTCGCTCCCGGCTACCGCCTCGACGGCAAGACCGACCCGCAGATCGTCCGGGAGCTGCTGGCCCTGGAGGGCCATCCGCGCGCCGGGGACCCGGCCCTGATCGCGGAGATCTGCACCGAATACGTGACTCACCTGGCCGAGGAGCTGGCGCGCCCCGGGCACGCCACCCGGGCGATGCCCGGCGTGCCGGCCCTGCTCGACGCGCTCGCGCCCCGGGAGGCGGCGGGGGAGGTGCTGGTGGGGCTCCTCACCGGCAACGTCGCCGGCGGAGCCGCACTCAAGCTGCGGGCCGCGGGGATCGCCCCCGAGCGCTTCGCGGTGGGCGCCTACGGCCTCGACGGCCACCACCGGCCCGACCTCCCACCCGTGGCGCTCGCCCGCGCGTCCGACCGGCTGGGTCGTCCGGTGCGCGGACCCGACGCGTGGATCATCGGGGACACGCCCGCCGACGTCGCCTGCGGGCGCCCCGTGGGTGCGCGGGCGCTGGCGGTCGCGACCGGTTCGTACCGGGTGGAGGAGCTGCGGGAGACCGGGGCGGACCTGGTGTTCGCGGACCTCTCCGACACCGACGCGGTGCTGGCGGGGCTCGGCCTGTGAGCGCGGCCCGGGACGAGTTGGAGGTCAAGGCGCGGGTCCCCGATGTGGCGGCGCTGGAAGCGTCGCTCGCCCGGGCGGGGGCCGTCGTGTCCTTCAGGGGCGAGATGGCCGATCACCGGTTCGACCGGGGACAAGCGCTCGCGGACCGGGACGAGATGCTGCGCCTTCGCGTGTACCGGCCCGCGGAAGGCGCCCCGCGGAGCGAGCTCGGCTGGAAGGGGCCGGTGGGCGCGCGGGGAGCGTACCGCCATCGGGCCGAGGTGGAGACGGCGGTCGGAGACGCGGACGCGGCGCTCGAGCTGGTGCAGCGGCTCGGCTTCGCGGAGACCCAGCGCATCGAGCGCACCGTGACCGTCTACCATCTGGAATCGGCCATCCTGCGCATCGAGCGGTATCCGGACATGGACGTCCTGCTCGAAGTGGAGGGCGAGCCCGAGGCGATCGAGCGTGCCATCCGGGTGACCGGTCTCCCCCGCGGCGAGTTCCGGGCGGAATCCCTGCCCGAGTTCGTGGCCCGCTTCGAGGCACGCACCGGGCGGCGGGCGAGGCTGGCGCGGTGACCGCGGGCGCCCCCTCGTCGGCCCCCATCCGGGTGCCGGAGTTGGCCCCGGGCCTGGGCCGCCTGATCGTGCCGCGCCGGAGCGAGGCGCCGTGGGTTCCGCTGGACGACATCGCGGATGAGCTCGCCACTCGCGTGATCGAGCTCGCTGGAGATGCCCGGCGTCTGGCGGCGGAGGTGGGGGACCGGGGGTCCGTGCTGCAGGCCCTGGGGCGGCCCGCCTGGCTCGCCGCGTGGGAGCAGGCGGTGCGGCGGACGGCCGAGCGGGTCGCCGGCCATCTGGACGACCAGATTGAACGCGTCGGCCGGGGGGTGCGGATGCCGCGACGGAAGCGGCGGGCGCGGAAGCTCGCCGGCGTGGAGCGCCGGGCGCTGGTGGCCCGGCTCTCGGCGGGCGGCGCCGGACTGGTGGACGCCCTGGACGAAGTAGCCCGAACCGCGGCGCGGCTCGCGGGCAGCGGCGGGGCGGACCAGGATGAGGAGGCACAGGACCTCTGGCGCGACGCCGTGCAGACCGCGGCGCGCCGGCTCGAGGCGGCGTGGCTCGCGCTCGAGCAGGCGGTGGCGGCGGAGCGCCGGCGGTGGGAGCCGGAGGTCGCGGCCCTCGCCCGCTGGCGTCCCGCGCTCTGGCCTGTGGTCGTCGTCTGGGCCGTGGGCGCCGGCGTGCTGATGTGGCTCGGGCTCGTGTTGGGTGGATACGTGGACGCGCCGGTGTGGCTGGCCCGGAGGCTTGGATTCTGATGCTCAACGCGCTCGGCGTCGGCGTGGATCTCGTGGAGGTCGAGCGGGCCCGGCAGATGCTGGCCGAGAAGGGATCACACGTCTTCGACCGGTTACTGACGGCGGAAGAGGCGGCGTATTGCCGGAGCCGTCCCGAACCCGCGGAGCACGTGGCCGTCAGGCTGGCGGCGAAGGAAGCGGTCTACAAGGCACTGCAGGGGAGTGACTCGGCGCGCGGCATCGGGTGGCGGGAGATCGAGGTGGTGCGGGCCCAGGACGGTCGGCCGCGGGTCACGCTGCACGGTCTCGCCGCGGAACGCGCCCGCGAACTCCGGGCGGGCGAGGTGATGCTGTCGCTGTCGCACACGCACCAGGCCGCGGTGGCGGTGGCGATCGTCGTCGGAGCTGGGGACTCCGGCGCACGTTGACGTTGCATAGCCCATAGTTCGGCTCTAGTATTCCTTTCCAACTTTCTGAGAATCATTCTCATCTCCTTTCGAGGCCTGATTCCACTCGTCTTCCTGCCACTCGCCGGAGCGCTTTCGGCGCAGGGGCAGGACTCCGACACCGTCGTTCTGGCCCGCCGCCTGGTTTCGGCGGTGGCGCTCGCGGCAAAGGAGTACCGGAACGGCGTGCCGTCACCGGGCGGCCGGGTGACGGCGCCGGAGGAGGTGGCCGAGGCGCGCCTGTTCCTGGATCAGGCGGGGCACGAGGCGGCGAGCCTGCCCGACTCGCTCCGCATTCCCGTGGGCGGTGCCATCGCCGGCCTGCGGGCCGCGCTCACCCGTGCGGCGCCGCCCGATTCGGTCGCGCAGTGGGCCGACGACATCGTCAAGCGGGTGACCGCCGCCTTCGGCGGCGCCCTCGACCCATATCCGGCGACCCCGCCCACCCTGGCCCGCGGGACGCTGGTGTTTCAGCAGCACTGTGTAGCCTGTCACGGCTCCGCCGGACGGGGTGACGGCCCGGCCGGCAAGGGGCTCGACCCGCCTCCTGCCGATCTCGCGGACCCGGCGGGGATGCGCACCGTCTCCCCGCTAGACGTCTACCGGAAGGTGACGATCGGCGTCGCGGGCACCGCGATGCCCCGATTCGACGCCACGCTGTCCGGGGAAGACCGGTGGGCCGTGGCCGCGTATGTCTCCACCCTGCGGGCCGATCCGCAGGCGGTTCACGAGGGGGAGGGTCTGTACGCGTTCGACTGCGCCTCCTGCCACGGAATGACCGGAGGCGGGGACGGCGCCCTGGCCGCCGGTCTGTCGGTGCGCCCCCCGGCCCTCCGCGACTTGGCCATCACGGGCCGGTTCTCAGACGCCGAGCTGGCGCTCCTGGTGCGGCGCGGCCGCCCCGGCACGCCGATGCCGGCGTTCGACCGGATGCTCGACAGCGCGTCGGTGGACCGGATCGTGGCCTTCGTGCGGACCCTGACGCTTCCGGCGCGGCGAACGCCGGAGGGAGCCACGGCCGCCGAGGCCGCCTTCGCCGCGGCGCGCGCGCGGCTCGACTCCGCCGTGCGCCACCGTTCGGCGGACGAGGCGTTCGACGCCTATCTGGCCTTCGAGCGGGTGGAGACCGAGGTCCGGGCCCGGAACGCGCCGCTGGCCGGGGAGCTGGAAGACGGGTTCGCCGCCCTCCGGACCCGCCTCGCGGCCGGAGCCGACGCCGCGGAGCTGGCGGCGCAGGAGCAGCAGATCCTGGCCGGGCTGGAGCGCGCCGAGCGCGAGGTGGCGGACCGGGAATCCCGGGCCGGCCTGTTCCTGGAATCGCTGGGGATTACCCTGCGTGAGGGATTCGAAGCCATCCTGATCATCGGGGCCCTGATGGCGTTTCTCGCCAAGGCCGGGGCCGTGGAGCGGCGGCGGGACGTGGCCTGGGGCGCGTGGGCGGCGGTGCTGGCCAGCCTCCTGACGTTCGCCGCCGTGGAGCTGCTCTTCGAAGTCACGTCGAACCAGCGCGAAGCCCTCGAGGGGTGGACGATGCTGCTCGCTACCCTCGTTCTCTTCTGGGTGAGCTACTGGCTGCTCTCGAAGGTCGAAGCCGACCGGTGGAACGCGTTCGTCCGGGGAAAGATGAAGGACGCCCTCTCGTCCGGGTCGCGCTGGGCGCTCGCGGGCGTGGCCTTCCTCGCGGTCTACCGTGAGGGGTTCGAGACCATCCTGTTCTACAAAGCCCTCGCGACGGGGGGCGGGGCGGGAGGCGTGATCGCGGTGGTGTCGGGGCTCGCGGTCGGAGCGGTGGGGCTGGTGGTCATCTACGTGGCCATCAACCGCTTCGGGATGCGCCTGCCCCTGCGTCCCTTCTTCGCCGTGACCGGCGGATTGCTCTACTACATGGCCTTCGTGTTCGCGGGGAAGGGCATCGCCGAGCTGCAGAACGCGGGCGTGGTGGGGATGCGGCCGGTCTCGTGGGGTCCGCGACTGCCGGCCCTCGGGATTTATCCGACGGCGCAATCCCTGTTGGCCCAGGGGGTACTGCTGCTGCTCGCGGCCGTCGCCGCGGGGTGGATGGTGCGCCGCGCCGCCCGCCCCCTGCGGGCCTGACCGCCGCGGCTAGCCGGCGGCCGCCGGTTCCGGCGGGGACTCGGTCTTCGGCGGCGCGAGCGTCCGGGAGAGGTCTTCTCCCGTGCCGTCCGGCGCCTTCCATCGGCGTGTGAAGTAGTATCCGACCACCACGAGAACCACGCTGGCCGCCTGGGCCAGCGTGAAGGGGCCGAGCAGCCGGTCGTCCTTGGCCCGCAGGAACTCGATCAGGAACCGCTCCGTGCCCGCCAGCATCAGGTAACACCCGAACAGCCAGCCCATTCCGTGGACGTGGGTCCGCCGCTTCCAGAGCCACCAGAACACGAGCAGCATCGCGGCCGTCTCGTAGATCTCGGTGGGGTGGACGGCCACGAGCGTCGTGTCGCTGATCCCGGCGGGGAAGTGCACGTGCAGGTGCTTGAGCTCGCCGACGGTCGTGGGTGGGAGTCCCTCGGGGAACTTCATTCCCCACGGCAGGGACGTCGGGATGCCGTAGTCGTCGTTCACCAGGAAGCACCCCACCCGGCCCAGGGCGTAGCCCAGGGCCAGGGGGGCGGCCACCAGGTCCGCCGTGAACCGCCAGGGGACCCGGCGCAGCCATCCGGCGAGGACGACACCCGCCGATCCGCCGATCAACCCCCCATACCAGACGAACCCGCCGCGTCGGAAGAGGGTGTCGAGGTCGCCGGTGAGCGCGACGTACCAGAGCTTGGCGCCGACGATGCCGCCGATGACGGCCCACCAGACGATGCTGGCGGCGAACTCCTCGTCGAGTGCGCGGCGCCGGAGCTCCAGCTGGATGGCGTATCCCGCAAACAGGAAGGCCGCCATCATCATCAGGCCGTACCCGGTGATGGGCAGGGGGCCGAGGTGGATCACGAACGGGTGGACGATCATCGCAGCTCAGGGGATTGGGGATTGGGGATTGGGATTGGGGACGCGTATGGCTCGAGCCCCGGGATCGGGAGATCCGCGCGGGCGTCGAGGGTCCAGTCGCTCCGCTCGCCGCGCTCGAGCCGCCACCATCCGGCCCGGGCGATCATTCCCGCGTTGTCGGTATTGAGGCGCGGGCTGGCCACCGCCACCCGGGCCCGCCCGGCGAGCCGCTCCGCCGCGCGCGTGGCCAGCGCCTTGCTGCACGCCACGCCGCCGCCCAGCACCGCGGTCCGGTAGCCCGTGGCGTCCACGGCACGGGACAACTTGGTCACCAGCACGTCCAGCACCGCGTCCTGGAATCCGCGGGCCAGGTCGGCGCGGTCCCGCTCCAGGCTCGGGCTCGCCTGTACCGCGTGCAGAACCGCGGTCTTGAGCCCGGAGAACGAGAACTCGAAGCCCGCGTCCCGCATCGGGCGGGGGAACGTGAACCGGGCCGGGTCGCCTCCGTGGGCCAGCCGCTCGATGGCCGGGCCGCCCGGGTAGCCGAGGCCGAGGAGGGTGGCAACCTTGTCGAACGCCTCCCCCGCCGCGTCGTCGCGCGTCGCCCCCATCAGCCGGTAGCGGCCCCACGCCGGCACGTCGAGCAGCATCGTGTGCCCGCCCGAGACGAGCAGGGCCACGAACGGCGGCTCGAGCGACGGATCTTCGACGGCGGGGGCGAAGAGGTGTCCCTCCAGATGATTGACGCCGATCAAGGCGCGGTCCCCCGCGTAGGCCAGGGCCTTGCCGTACACCACCCCGACCAGCAGGGCGCCCACGAGGCCCGGACCGGCGGTGACGGCCACGGCGTCCACGGCGCCGAATGCGACGCCGGCCTGGTCGAGGGCCCGCTCCACGACCGCGGGCAGCGCGGCCAGGTGGGCCCGGCTGGCCAGCTCCGGGACCACGCCGCCGAACACCTGATGAACGTCCTGCGACAGAATCACGAGGCTCGCGAGCTCCGGCGGGGCGGCCCCGCTCCGCACCAGCACGGCGGCGGAGGTTTCGTCACAGGAGGTCTCCAGCCCCAGGACGACGTCGCTCACGGCTTCCGTTTCAGCGTGGCCGAGTCCGGCACGGCGTGGCCGGCGATTCCGGGCGGCGCGAGCACCGTGAGGTGCGCGGCCCCGCCCGGCGCGGCGGCCCCGCCCAGCCGCGCGATCACCTTCACGCTGTCGCGCGTGAGGTTGACGAGCCGCTCGGTGGGACCCTGGACCTCGACCGAGACGTGGTCGGGAGCGAACACGAAGCCGGTGGGGACGCCCGCGCCGCTCTCGACCGGAATGCCGCCGAAGATCCGGCGGGCGGGAACCACGATCTCGCCCGAAACCTGCACGTCGTGCGGCTCCACGCGCACCACTCCCAGCGGGGCGGTGTCGAGCGGCACGGCGCGAGAGAAGACCCCCGAAAGGCCCGTCAACTCCGTCGGCACGGTGGTCACGGAATCGATGGCGGCGAGCAGGCGGTCGGGGCCCACGAGGTGGGCCACGTCCGGCGTGATGGCGAGGCCGCCCCGGAGCACGCCCCCCGAGTCGGCCGAGACCGTGACCCGGGCCAACACGGGCACGTCCTTCCGGGCCACCGAGTCGAGCGACACCACGAGGTCGCGCGGCGTGATGTCCGTGATCTGCACGTCGGCGTTCTTCGGGAGCCCGATGTCCGACGGGCGGAGCGCGACGTGCCAGGCGCCGCCGGCGAACGTGTCGGGCACGACGATGCCGATGGTCCGGGAGAACGACCGGAGCTTGAGCAGCTGCCCGCCCCGGCCTTCCACGGCCACGGACACGGGCGGAGGGGCGCTGCGGAGGATCCGGCCCGGCGGCACCCGGACGTCGAGCGTCATCGTGAAGGTCTGGCTGGTGGGCTGCTGGGCCGCCACCGCGACGTAGAGCAGGAGCGCGAGGAAGAGCGCGGCGAGCTTGAGGGGCCAGTTGCGCGTGACCAGCTGCGCGAGATTAACGGGCATTGATCAGGGTGCGGATCAGCTGCACGTTGACCGGGCCGTCCCACTCCGCGGCGCCGATGACCTTCTTCACGATGACCCCCTGGCGGTCCACCACGAAGCTCTCCGGCACGCCGGTGGTCTGATACTCGTCCTGAATGGCGCCGCTCTGGTCCTGGAGGATGGGGAAGGTCAGCCCGAACTCGCGCGCGAACGCCGTCACGGTCCCCGAGTCGGCCTTGTCCACGCTCACCGACACGATGCGGAAGGACGTGTCCGTCACCAGCCGGTGCAGGCGCTCGATGGCCGGCATCTCCGCCCGGCACGGCTCGCACCAGGTGGCCCAGATGTTCACGAGCAGCACCTTCCCGCGGTAGTCGGCGAGGGTCACGGGCCGGGCCGTAGCGAGATCCAGGGCGTGGAATTCGGGTGCCTTCGAGCCGACGCCCACCAGGTCGATCTGCGGAAGGATCTTGATCACGAGCGCGACCGCGAACACGACCGTCGCGGCCACGCCGAGCAGAATCCCCCAGCGGCGCCGGGTCATCGGGTTCCCTCTCCGCAGCGGAGCCGGAGCTCCCGTATCCGAGCGGCCGGGTCGGCCGCGCCGAACACCGCCTGCCCCGCCACGAAGGTATCGGCCCCCGCGGCGTGGGCGCGCGCGATGGTATCGGGCCCGATTCCCCCATCCACCTCGAGCCGGATGTCCCGCCCCCGCGACCGGAGCAGCTCCCGGGCGCGCTGGATCTTCCGGTCCGACGCGGGGAGGTAGCTCTGTCCGCCGAAGCCCGGATTCACGGTCATGATGAGGAGGAGGTCGAGGTCGTCCACGACGTCCTCCACGCGCCCGAGGGGTGTCGCCGGATTGAGGGCGAGTCCCGCCCGCAGGCCCCGCTGCCGGACGGCCGCGAGGTGGCGCTGGACGTGGATCGTCGCCTCGGGATGGAAGGTGAGCGAGGCCGCTCCCGCCTCGGCCATCGGCTCGATGTAGTGCTCCGGCCCCATCACCATCAGGTGCACGTCGATCGGGAGGTCGGTCAGCTTCCGGAGGGCCGCCACCATGTTCGCGCCGAAGGTGAGATTCGGCACGAACTGGCCGTCCATCACGTCCACGTGCAGCCAGTCCGCGCCGCCCGCCACCGCCTGCCCCACCTGCTCGGCCAGGCGGGTGAGATCGGCCGAGAGGACGCTCGGCGCGATGCGCACGCTCACGGGGTGCTCCGGGACACCACGAGGTCCACCACGAGCCCCGGCGCCGCGAGCGTCTGGGCCGCGGGCTGCTGCCCGATCACGGTCCCGGGATTGGTCCCCGGCGTGCGGCGCCGGAGCACCGCGCCCACCACCAGCCCCGCGTCTTCAAGCCTGGCCCGGGCGTCGGTCAACGTGAGGCCCACGACGTCCGGGACCGCGATGGTGGGAGCCCCGCGGTTGACCACGAGCACCACGCCCGCGCCGGGACTCGCCACCGTCGCGGCGGGCGGGCGCGTCACGACGACCAGTCCGGGCGGGCTGTTGGGGGCCTGCACCGAGTCGATCCGCGCGACGGCCAGGCCGGCGGCGGTCAGAATCTGCTGCGCCATTCCTGCATCGTAACCGGTCACGTCGGGGACCGCGACCTTCGCCGGCCCGCCGCTCGTCACCAGCGTCACTCGGGTTCCCGAGGGAGCGTCTACCCCGGGGGGCGGGTCCTGCCAGATGACGGTGCCGGCGGGGACGGTGGGGTGGAACTCGATCCCGGAATCGCGCACCAGGAGCTGGGCTTTCTGGAGCGCGCGGCCGGCGTCGGCGCGGGAAAGTCCCAGGACCCGGGGCACGGGGTGGCGGGACGGAAAAAACGGAGCGGGGAACAGGATCAAGGCGGCCGTGAGGTACCCGGCTACAAGGGCCGCGGCGCACGCCCCCGCCCAGCGCCAGAGGGTGCGGCGCTCGACGGCCGGCCACTGGGGCTTCCAGCTCCACTCGGACGCGAGCGGCGGCAGGTGCCGGCGGAACCGCATCAGGCCGATCTCGCCAGGCGGGCGGCGAAGGCTCCATCCATTCCGTCACGCTGGGGGAGGGTCTGGAAGTCCCCGGCGGCCGTGAGCAGGGCGTCCGGGACCGCGTCCTCCGCCGGAGCGCGCCGGAACCCGGTTTCGCGCGTCAGGAAGTCCTCCACGATCGCCTCGTTCTCCTCGGGCTCGAGGGAGCAGGTGGCGTACACCAGGATCCCTCCCGGCCGGACGAGGGCTGCGGCGGCGGCGAGCAGGTGGCGCTGGCGCGCCGCGGCGCGGCCGATGGCCTCGGGTGTGATCCGCCAGCGCGCGTCGGGGTGGCGGGCCATCGTGCCCGTGGCGCTGCAGGGCGCGTCCAGGAGCACCGCGTCCCATCCCTCGTTCGCGAAGGGCGCCGACAGAAGATCGGCGCAAAGGACCCGGATCGCCACTCCGGCCCGCCGCACGTTCTCCAGCAGCCGGACCACGCGTTCCCGCCGCGCGTCACCGGCCACGACCCGCGCGCCCAGGGTTTCGAGGGCGAGCGCCTTGCCCCCCGGGGCGGCGCACGGGTCGTAGCAGCGGCATCCGGGCGGCAGCGCCGCGAAGCGGCACACGAGCCGGGCGGCGGCGTCCTGGACGATGAACGCTCCTTCCGCGAAGCCGGGGAACTCGGATGGCGCCAGGGCGGCGCCCGGGGCTCCCGACCGGACCCGGAGGCCGGCGCCGCGCGGCGCGGGGTCCACGACGAGTCCCGATTCGGCGAGGCGCGCGGCGAGCACCGGCTGGTCCCAGCGCGCGGGCTGGAGCGTGAGCGGCGGCGGCGCGTCGTTCCACCGGATCAGCCGCTCCGCCGCTTCCGCGCCGAACTGCCGCTCCCAGCGGCGGGCGAGCCAGGAAGGGTGCGTCGGGCCGGCGGGCCCGGGCTCGGGAGGCTGCTCGAGCCGGCGCAGGGCCTGGTTGACGTATCCCGTGGCGCTTTCCCCCGCCGCTTCGCGGGCGAGCTCCACGCTGGTGGACACGGCGGCGTGCGCGGGGACGCGCGTGAGCCACCGCAGCTGGTAGGCGCCGAGCCGGAGGACGTCGTGGAGCCGGGGATCGGCACGGGTGAGGTCGAGGACGCGATCCAGCTCGGCCCGGCGCCGGAGCACTCCCGCGGCGAGCTCGTGGGCGAGCCGCCGGTCGCGGTCTTCGAGCGCGGCCACCGCGCGGTCCCGCGCCTCGGCGAAGGGCGCGCCGCGGGCTACGGCGCGCAGGATGGCCAGCGCCGCGCGGCGCGCCGCGGTGGCGTCCCTAATCCAGCATGCCCTCGGTTGGGGAGGACGGCACGGCCACCTCGCGCTTCGGCATCCGGCCGGCGAGGTAGGCGGCCCGTCCGGACTCGACGGCCAGCCGCATCGCGCGGCCCATCAGCACGGGGTCCCGGGCCGAAGCGACCGCGGTGTTCATCAGGATGCCGTCCACGCCCTGCTCCATCGTCACGCAGGCGTCCGACGCGGTCCCGACGCCGGCGTCCACGATGACCGGCACCGACAGCCGGCGCTTGATGGTGCGCACGCTCACCGGATTGAGGAGGCCGAGGCCGCTGCCGATGGGAGACGCCAGGGGCATCACCGCCGCGCACCCGGCCTCCTCGAGACGCAAGGCGGTGATCAGATCCTCGTTGGTGTACGCCAGCACCTTGAAGCCCTCGGCCACGAGCGTGCGCGCGGCCTCCAGGAGGCCCGCGACGTCCGGGAGGAGGGTTTCCTGATCGCCGATCACCTCGAGCTTGACGAAGTCGTTGAAGCCGGCTTCGCGCGCCAGGCGGGCGTACCGGACCGCGTCGTCGGCGCTGTAGCACCCGGCGGTGTTGGCCAGCAGGAAGAAGCGCGCGGGATCCAGGTGCCGGAGAATGCTCCCCTCGGCGGTCCGGTCCAGGTCCACCCGGCGGACCGCGACGGTCACCACCTCCGCGCCCGTGGCCTCGATGGCCCGCACCATCGTCTCCGGGTCTCCGTACTTCCCGGTGCCGATCATCAGCCGGGACCGGAAGGTCCGCCCGCCCACCACGAAAGGCGTGTCCATCACCCGCCTCCCACGAACTGCACCAGCTCGATCGCGTCCCCCGGATTGACGCGCACGTCCCCGAGGGCCGGCCGCCGGACGATCCGGCGGTTGTGCTCGACCACGACGCCCCGGGGATCGAGCGACCAGACGCCCAGGAGCTCGAGCAGGGTCGCGCCCGCCGTCACCCGGCGGGGCGCGCCGTTCACCACGATCTCCACCGTATCGACCATCTACTCGAGCTCCTTCAAGATCTCCCGCGCCGCCGCCCGGGGATCGGGCGCGTCCCACAGGGCGCGGATGGCCGCCACCCCGTGCGCGCCCGCCCGGCGCAGCTCCCGCGCCCGGGAGGCGTCCACTCCCCCGATCGCCACCACGGGAAGTCCCAGCGCGACGAACGGGGCCAATCCGGCGACGCCGAGCGGGGAGACCTCCGGGTGGGTGGGAGTCGCGTGGACGGGGCCGACCAAAAGATAGTCGGCCCCTCCGTCCCGCGCGGAGCGTGCCGCCGCCAGGTCGTGCACCGACACGCCGATCCACCAGTCCGGGCGGAGGCGGCGGGCATCGGCGGGGGCGAGCCCGTCTGCGGCGAGCTGGACGCCGGCGGCGCCGGCGGCCAGGGCGACGTCCGCGCGATCGTTCACGAAGAGGCGATCCGGGGCGGCTTCCGCCAGCAGGCGGGCCAGCCTCAGGTGGGCGCGTCCGGGGAGGGAATGGCCGCGGGCGTGGAGGGCCGCGCCCGTGGATCCCAGGGCGCGGGCGGCGGCGGCGAGCGTGGGCAGCTCCGCAATCCGCTCGTCGGTCACGGCGTGGAGCCGGGGGAGCGGGATCCGGACGGGCGTCACGTCATCCGCTGGCCGGCGCGCGCGCCGCGTCCCCGGATCCAGTCCCCGGCCGCCATCCGGGGTTTGCCGGCCGGCTGCACCTCGGCGATCACCAGCGCGGCGTCGCGGGCGGCGATCACCAGCTCGCGGTCCGCGGCTACGACCTGGCCCGGCGGACCGCCCGGCGTCCCCGGGAGCGGCACGGCACCGAAGAGCTTGACCTCGAGCCCGTCGAGCGTGGTCCACGCGCCGGGCCTGGGGTCGAGCGCCAGAATGGTCCGGCGGATGGCGTCGGCCTCGCCGTCCCAGGCGATGTGGCCGGTCTCCCGGGTGATCTTGGGCGCGTAGGTGGCGCGGTCGTGATGCTGGGGCACGGGTCGCAGGCCGTCCGCGGCGAGGAGGGCCAGGGTCTCGACCAGCGCCTGCGCGCCGATCTCGGCCAGGTGGAAAGACAGCTCCCCCCCCGTGAGGTCGGACGGAATCAGGTGGGGGATCTGGTGCAGAATGGGGCCGGAGTCGAGCCCCGCCTCCATCTGCATGATGGTCACGCCAGTCTTTTCGAGTCCGTTCAGGATGGCCCACTCCACGGGTGCGGCCCCGCGGAGCTCGGGCAACAGCGACGGGTGGACGTTGACCATCCCGCGCCGGGGCACCGCCAGGAGGTCCGGCGGGAGGAGGTGCCCGTACGCGACGACGACGCCGACCTCGGGGGCGAGGCGGGCGAGCTCGGCGGCGAACGCCGGGTCGCGGGGGCGCTCGGGCTGGAGCACCGCCAGGCTCTCGGCGGTCGCCGCGGCCTTCACGGGGGACGGCACCAGGGTGGAGCGGGAACGGCCCTGCGGCTGGTCGGGGCGGGTGACGACGGCGGCGACTTCGAAGCCTTCCCCGACGAGCGCGAGGAGCGACGGCACGGCGAAGGCCGGCGTGCCGAAGAACACGACCCGCACTAGAGCTCGCCCGCCGGCTCCGGAACGACTTCCTTCACGTAGCCGGTCTGTCCTTTGCGGACGCGGCGCCACTTGGACAGCAGGGAAGCGCGTTTGACGGCGCTCAGGTGGTCGAGGAACAGGACGCCGTCCAGATGGTCGACCTCGTGCTGGACCGCGCGCGCCTTGTAGCCTTCGACGTCCATCCGGTACGGCTTCCCGTCCCGGTCCAGGGCCTCGAGCGTGATCGCGACGGGACGCTCGACGTCGCCGAAGATGTCCGGAATGGAGAGGCATCCCTCTTCGGCGGTCTCCACCAAATCACCCTGCGGCGTCACCACCGGGTTGATCAGCACGAGCGGGTCGGGATGCTCGTCGCCCCCCCCCACGTCCACCACGGCTACCCGGAGCGGCACGCCCACCTGGTTGGCCGCCAGGCCCACGCCCTTGGCGGCGTGCATCGTCTCGAACAGATCGTCCACGAAGGCGCGGACGACGTCGTCCACCTCCGGCACCGGCTTCGCCCGCTCCCGCAGGACCGGGGAGCCGAGGAGGTGCAGCGAACGGACGGTCACGACTTCTTGGCCTCCTCCGAGTCCCGGTTCAGCACGGCCGTGATGTTGGTCCGGGACACCAGGAGCCGGGACTCGGCGCTCTTGATGGTCACCTCGTTCTCCTTCAGGAACACCACTTCGCCGATGATACCCCCGGTGGTCAGGACTTGATCGCCTTTCTGCAGGGACGCCAGCAGAGCCTGGTGTTTCTTCTGCTGCTGGCGCTGGGGCCGGATGAGGAGGAAGTAGAGGATTCCGCCGATCAGGGCGAACTGGAAAATGAGCACCGTCATGGGCTGCGTGCCGGCCGCGCCGGAGGGGGCGAACACCGCGAGGATGCCGTGCATAGGGATCAGGCCGTCTCCGGTTTGAGGTAACGGAGCCGCCACTCGGCGGCCCACGGCGTCAGGTTCCCGGCCCGCACCGCGCGGCGCAGCGCGCCGGCCAGGCGGACCAGGAACCGTACGTTGTGCAGCGACAGGAGCCGGAGTCCCAGCAGCTCTCCGGCCACGAAGAGGTGGCGCAGGTAGCCGCGCGAGTACCGGGTGCAGGTTTCGCAGTCGCACGCGGGATCCAGCGGGGAGGCGTCGTCCTTCCAGGCCGCGTTCCGGATGTTCACCACGCCGTCGTCGGTGAAGGCCGAGCCGTTCCGGCCGTTCCGGGTGGGCGCCACGCAATCGAACAGATCCACGCCGCGCTCGACCGCCGCCACCAGGTCTTCGGGAAATCCCACCCCCATAAGATAACGGGGAATGGCGGCGGGGAGCCGGGGCGAGAGCTGCTCCAGCGTCGCGTACATGTCGGGCTTCGCTTCTCCCACCGACAGGCCGCCGATCGCGATCCCCGTCCAGTCGCCCAACGCCAGGGTCCCGTCGAGCGATGCGCGACGCAGCTCGGCGGCCGTGCCGCCCTGGACGATGGGCCAGAGCGTCTGGCGGAGGGGCGTATCCCGGACCAGGTCCCGGTGCCGCGCGGCCGAGCGCGCGAGCCACCGGAGCGTGCGCTCGAGCGCGTCCCGGCTGGTGGCCCGATCCACGCGGCCCGGGGCCACGTGATCGAAGGCCATCGCGACGTCCGCGCCCAGCGTCCACTGGATCTCCATCGCGCGCTCGGGCGTGAGCCGGCGGCGGCCCCCGTCCACGTGGCTCTGGAACTCCACGCCGTCCTCGTCCACCGTCCGGAGTCCCTCGAGCGAGAACACCTGAAAGCCGCCGGAGTCGGTGAGGAGCGGACCCTCCCACGCCATGAACCGGTGCAGGCCGCCGAGTTTCGCCACCGTCTCTTCCCCGGGGCGGACGTGCAGGTGATACGTATTGGCGAGCACGAGGGTCGCCCCGATCGCTTGCAGGTCGAGGGGCGAAAGCGCGCGCACCGTGCCCTGAGTGCCGACCGGCATGAAGGCGGGAGTCTCGACCACGCCGTGCGGGAGGGTCAGGATTCCCGCGCGCGCGGCGCCCGAGGCGGCCTCCACTCGAAACTCAAACACCGCGATTCCTCACCGGATCACCATCGCATCTCCGTAACTATAGAACCGGTACCCCTCGGCGACGGCGGTCCGATAGGCCTCGAGCACCCGCTCGGTTCCTCCGAAGGCGCAGGCGAGCATCAGGAGCGTGGAGCGGGGAAGATGGAAGTTCGTGATCATCCGGTCCACGGCGCGGAAGGCGTACGGGGGGCGGATGAAGAGGGCCGTGTCCCCCGCGCCGGCGTGGACCCGGCCCGCGCCGTCGGCCACCGTCTCGAGGGTCCGGACGACGGTGGTGCCGACGGCCCAGACCCGCCCTCCCGCGGCGCGACGGGCGTTGATCTCGTCCGCCGTCGCGGGCGTGACCGCGTACCACTCGGGATGCATCGGGTGCGCGGCGGGGTCGTCCACCTCGACCGGCTTGAAGGTCCCGGGGCCGACGTGCAGGTCCAGGGCGACGATGGACGCCCCGCGCTCCCGGATCCGCCCCAGCAGCTCGGGCGTGAAGTGGAGCCCCGCCGTGGGCGCCGCGACGCTCCCGTCGTGCGCCGCGTAGACCGTCTGATACCGCTCGCGATCCTCCGGGCCCGGCTCCCGCGTGATGTACGGGGGGAGAGGCACCTCGCCGTATTTCGCGAGGGTGGCGCGGGCGTCGAGGCTGCCGATGAAGCGCACCCGCCGGAGCCCGCCGCCCAGCACCGCGACGATTTCGACGCTCGAGTCCTCACCGACGCGGACCCGCCGACCCGGCTGGAGCTTTCCCCCGGGGTGACCCATCGCCTCCCAGGTGCCGTCGCCCAGGTCGCGGACCAGCAGGAGCTCCGCGACGCCTCCGGATTCCCGTTTCCCGTGCAGGCGGGCCGGAATGACTCTCGAGGCATTGAGCACGACCACGTCCTCCGGCGCGATCAGGCTCGGGAGCTCGGCGAAGTGCCGGTGCGCGAGGGGGGCGCCGCCGCGATCGAGGACCATCAGGCGGGAAGCGGAGCGGTCGGCGAGCGGGGCCTGTGCGATGCGATCCGGCGGCAGCTCGTAAGAGAAGTCGCCGGTGCGAAGGGAGCGGGTCACCCGTCGAAAATGCTGGGCTGCTCCGCGGCGGAGGACGCGGGGGGCGGAAAGCCGAAGTGCCGGTAGGCGGCGGCGGTGGCGCAGCGTCCGCGCGGCGTGCGCGCCAGAAACCCTTGCTGCATCAGGAACGGCTCGTAGACCTCTTCCAGCGTTCCCGGGTCCTCCCCCACGGCGGCCGCGATGGTGGTGAGCCCCACCGGTCCCCCTCCGAATTGCTCGATGATGGTCCGGAGCAGTCGGGCGTCCATGTCGTCGAGCCCGAACTCGTCCACGTCGAGGCGGGCGAGGGCGTCCCGGGCCACCACCGCCGTGATCGTGCCTCCGGCCCGCACCTGCGCGTAATCCCGGACCCGCTTGAGAAGCCGGTTGGCGACGCGGGGGGTGCCGCGGCTTCGCCGCGCGATCTCGGCCACGCCGGCCGCGTCCGCCGGCACGTCCAGGATCTTCGCCGAGCGCGACAGGATGTGCGTGAGGTCGTCCGGCGGATAGTACGACAGGCGCTCCACCAGGCCGAAGCGCGCCCGCATCGGCGGCGTGAGCAGGCCGAACCGCGTGGTGGCGCCGATGAGCGTAAAGCGCTCCAGCGCCATTGGCAGGGTCTGCGCGTGGGGCCCGTCCGCGATCCGCACGTCCACCCGGAACTCCTCCATCGCCGGGTAGAGGAACTCCTCCAGGGCGGGGCGGAGCCGGTGGATCTCGTCGATGAAGAGGACGTCCCCGGCCTTGAGGGTCGTGAGCATGCCGACGAGGTCCCCGGGCCGCTCCAGGACCGGTCCCGAGGTGACGCGGATCTCGACGCCCATCTCGCGCGCCATCAGGAGCGCGAGGGTGGTCTTTCCCAGGCCGGGAGGACCGAAGAAGAGGGTGTGATCGAGGGGCTCGCCGCGGCGTCGCGCCGCGTCGATCGCGATCTGGAGCGATTCCTTGACCTTGGGCTGTCCGACGAACTCGCCGAGGCGGGAGGGCCGGAGGGCGGCGTCCGAGAGGCGCTCGTCCGGAAGGGCTTCGGGAGTGGTGACCTCGGCCCGGGTCACGATCCCGCGGGCCGGGCCTGCCACCGCACGGGACGGGCGCCGGCCTCGATCTCGTGACGGGTGTGGCAGGTGACGCAGGCGTCGGTGGCGCGCCGCTCCCCGTCGCCCACCAGCCGGCGGTTGGTGCTTCCACAGCGGGTGCAGATCCACTCGGCGGTCGTCATCGTCATCCGTGGGTGAGGAGTTGGAGGGCTCGGCGCACCAGGGGCTCGGTTCCGTCCGCGTCCGCCGGCGCTCCCGACTCGGTCAGGGCCCGGCGCACGGCGCGGTCCGACTCGGCGGGTGAATATCCCAGCCGCTCGAGCGCCTGCCGCGCCGCGCGGGCCCCGCCCGCGAGAGGCGCGGGCGCCGCGGCGCCGCCGCCGTCTCCCACAAAGTCGCCCACCTTCTCGGCCAGTTCAAGCACCAGGCGCTCGGCGGTCTTTTTGCCGATCCCCGACACCGAGGCGAGGGTCACCACGTCGCGGTCCCGGAGCGCCCGCGCTCCCCGCTCGAGTCCCAGCGCGGACACCAGGGCCAGCGCGAGCTTGGGCCCCACGCCGGACACCGTCGTGAGGCGCTGGAAGAACCGGCGCTCCGCCTCGGTGCCGAAGCCGTACAGCGTCCAACCGTCCTCCCGCACCACGAGCTCGGTGGCCAGGGTGACCTCGCCGCCCGCCGGCCCCAGCCGCTCGATCACGCCCGCGGGAACCATCACTTCGTAGCCCACGCCTCCCGGCGTGTCGATGGTCACGCGGTCGGCGTGTACGGCGGCGAGCCGTCCCGTGAGGCGGGCGATCACGAGCGGATGATGTGGGTGAGGGCCACGGCCACCCCGTCCGCGGCGTCCGCCGGCCGGGGGGCGGCCCGGAGGCGCAGGAGGCGGGCCACCATCGCGGCGACCTGCGCCTTGGGAGCGCCCCCCGCGCCCACGACCGTCTTTTTGACGCGGGCCGGGGAGTACTCGGCGATGCGGACGCCCCGCTGCTCAGCGGCGAGCAGCACCACGCCCCGGGCGTGCCCCAGGACCAGGGTGGTGCGCACGTTCTTATGATAGAAGGCGTCTTCCAGGGCGAGATGGGTGGGGTGGTGACGCTCGATCAGCTCGGCGATGCCGTCGTACAGCTCGGCCAGGCGGATGGGGAGGGGGCCGCGCCGGGACAGGCGGATGACGCCGCACTCCACCAGGTGACCGAACCCGGGTCCGCCATTGCGCTCTACGACGCCGTACCCGGTCACCGCCGTCCCCGGGTCCACACCCAGGACCTTCACGTCAGCTTTCGATCGCCGCCAGCGCCTCGGCGTCGATGTCGAAGTTGGACGAGACCTTGGCCACGTCGTCCGACTCTTCGAGCGCCTCGACCAGCGCGAGGAGCTTCTTGGCGTCGCCGCCCTCGACCTTGACGGTGTTCTTGGGAATGCGGGTGATCTCCGCGCTCTGCACCGCGAGCTTCCGGGCGGCCAGCGCGTCGCGGACCGCGTGGAGCTGCGCCGGCGTGGCGGTCACGACGAACGCGTCACCATCGCGCGCGAAATCCTCCGCGCCGGCGTCGAGCGCCGCTTCCATCGCCGCGTCCTCGTTGACGCCGCCGGCGTCCAGGAGGATCTGCGCCTTCCGGTCGAACATCCAGGCCACCGAGTTCGCGGCGCCAAGGTTGCCGCCGTGGCGGGAGAAGATGTGCCGGATGTCGGCGACGGTGCGGGTGGGGTTGTCGGTGGTGGCGTCGACCATGATGGCCGCGCCTCCGGGACCATACCCTTCGTAGGTCACTTCCTCGTAGGTCACGCCCGCGAGCTCGCCGGTGCCCTTCTTCACGGCCCGGTCGATGTTGTCCGAGGGCATGTTCTCGGCTTTGGCCGCGTCGATCGCGGTGCGGAGGCGGGCGTTGCCCGCGGGGTCGCCGCCGCCCGCCTTGGCGGCTATGGTGATTTCGCGGATAAGCCGCGTGAAGAGCGCTCCCCGCTTGGCGTCGGTCACCGCCTTCTTCCGCTTGATCTGCTTCCACTTGCTGTGGCCAGCCATGCGTCGCCCCCGGCGGTCCGAAACGGCGTGCTGGAAGGAACTTACAACTTGACCAGCGGCCGACGCCACGGGTAGGATTCCGGCCCATGCAGGCACGCCTCGCGCCCCTCCTCCTCGCCGCGCTCGCCGTGGCCGGATGCCAGCGCCGGGGGGAGATCTCCCGGACCACCATCGCCGAGTCGCTCAAGGGCGTGCTGGTGTATCCGCGCTCGCGGGTGATATCGATGTCGTCGGGTGACAGCGCCGGCCAGCTGACGCTGTCGACTCCCGCGGGACCGGACGAGGTGGCGAGGTGGTTCCGGCTGATGCTGTCCTTGAATCACTGGGACTTACAGAGCGACTCGCGCCAGCCCGACGGGTCCGTCCTGATGTACGCGGAGCGGGTGCGGCAGCCGCTGTGGATCCGGATACAGGAGACGACGGGCGCTCCCGGGACCACGTATTCCGTCACGGGCGCGATCGTCGGCAGCCAGGACACCGCCGGGACGGCTCCGGCCGACTCCGCTCAGCGCTCCGGGTCGAGCATGTCTTCGAAGCGCATCCACCGGCGATAGAAGTAGAGGTCCACGAAGCCCGTCGGGCCGTTCCGGTTCTTCACCACCGCCAGCTCCGTCGCGCCCTCCACGCCCCCGGACGGGGCGTACATCTCCTCGCGGAAGATCGTCAGCACCTGGTCGGCGTGCTGCTTCACCGCGCCGAGCACGCCGAAATCCTCGAGTGCGGGGCGGGGGTTGGCGCGCTGAGCGGTGAACGCGGGCAGCTGCGCGACCACCATCACGGTGGCCTGCCGGTCCACCGCCAGTGCCTTCAGCCGTTGGAGCACGAGGGCCAGATCTTCGTCCTGGGTGTGCCGTCCGGAGCCGGCGGGCGGAGGCACCAGCTGGAGATAGTCCAGGACGACGAGATCCACGTCCCGGCGGGGGTCGAGCCGGGAGAGCAGGGTCTCGAAATCGGCGGCGGCCAGCGGGAGGATGGTGAGCGGGAGGCCGCGGAGCCGCACGGCGGCGGCGCCGATCCCGGCGCGTCCCTGGTCGTTCACGCGGGCGGCGCGCAGCTCGTCCACCGACACGCGGCCCTCGATGGCGAGGGCCCGCTCCATCAGCCGCTCCTCGTCCATCTCGCCCGACACGAAGGCGACGTCGGCGCCCGACTGGGCCGCCCGCAGGGCGACGCCGAGCGCCAGGGCCGACTTTCCGGAACCGACGTCGCCGCCCAGCGCCACGAGGTCGGCGCGGCGCAGGCCGCCGCCCAGCAGGCGGTCGATGGAGGGGAAGCCGGTCGCCACCGTGTCGTCGAGGGGCACGCCCGGGCGCTGGGCATCCACCCGGGCGACCAGGCGCTCGACCGAGGAGCCGCGGTGGATCCGGCGCGGGCGCATGCCTCAATCTACCCGCGCGGCGCGGGCCGCGGCGGACACCGCGTCCGCGGCGTCGGGGCCCAGGACGTCGCGGGCCGGAGCGACCAGCTCCGCGAGGACGACGGCGGCCGCGCCGGCCGTGGCGGGATCGAGATGGGAGCGGGCCGCCGCGAGGGCGCGCTTGAGCGGCAGGGGCAGGGCGAGCGAGGCCAGGCGCGTTTCGAGCGCCTGCAGGCGGCGGCGGTGATTGCGGGGAGAGACCGGGGCGGGCGGGAGCAGCGCTTCCGCGGCGCGCAGGGTGAGCCAGAGCGCGTAGAGCCCGTCGCGTCTGGGGCCCCGCGGCGCCGCCGCCACCAGGGCCACCAGCCGGTCCTCGGCGGGAGTCGAGGTGCGCATCGTCATCCGGCGAGGCGCGCCGCGGCGGCATCGGCCTCGGGAGGCAGGATGTCGTCGAGGCAGCGGTGGTGCCCCATCGGGCACCGGGCCGAGCCCATCGCGGAGCAGGGGCGGCACTCGAGGGCGCGCTCGAGCACCTCGGCCGGCGCGCCGTAGGGCGCGAAGCCGAATTGCCGCACGGTCGGACCGAAGAGCGCCACCACCGGCGTGCCGACGCCGGTGGCCAGGTGCATCACTCCGGTATCTCCGGAGACGGCGACCCGGGCGCGCGCCAGCAGCGCCCCGGTCTCCTGGAGCGAGAAGGTGCCCGCGACGGTGCGCACCGGACCGCCGATCTGCGCGGCGATCCCGCGATCCGCGGCGCCGCCGACGATCACGGGGACCTGGCCGCGGGCGGCGAGCCGCGCGGCGAGCGCGGCCCAGTGCGCCGGAGGCCAGCGCTTCGTCGCGTGCGCCGCCCCGGGAGCGAGCACCGCCAGGGAGGCTCCCTCGAGTCCTTCGGCGCGAGCCCACTCGGCCACCCGGAGGGTGGCCTGGGTGCCGAGGGCGAATTCGGGCGGGCCGCCGTCGGGGCGCACGTCCAGGTCCCGCGCCGCCTCGAAGTAACGCTCCGCCACCGGCACGTGGGCCCCGTACCAGTCGAGCTTGGTCGAAATGAGCCAGCCCCGGGCCAGCTTCCGCTTTCGGTATCCGGTCCACTTGCCGGGCACGAGGAAGCGGAGGACGCGGGAGCGCAGGGAGCCGTGCAGGTCCAGCGCGTGGGTGGGCGCGAAGGGACGGAGCCGGGCGGCCAAGTGGCGAAGCGGCTCGTCGGGCTCGAGCGCCAGCACCCGGGTGAGGTGCGGGTTGTCCGACACCAGGGGGACCAGCGCGCGCTTGGTGACGAACGTGAGCGACGCCTCGGGGTGGCGCCGTCTCAGGGCGCGGAGCAGGGGCGTAGTGAGCAGCACGTCGCCGATGGAGCTGAACCGCACCAGCAGGATGGACAACACGGGGGGATTGTAGCGCCGCGTTGCCCGGCCCCGCCAGCCGGGCTAGTTTTCGCGCACGATGGCCCGTCCCAAGAGCATTCTCTGGGTCGACGACGAAGTCGAAGGTCTCGCCGGACACCGCCGCTTCCTCGAAGAGCAGGGCTTCGCCGTCGAGCAGGCGGCGCACGGCGACGACGCGCTCGCCCTGCTCCGCCGCCAGCCCTACAGCGTGGTTCTCCTCGACGAGCAGATGCCCGGGCGCCGGGGCCTCGACCTGCTCGGCGAGATCCGCAGCATCGATCCCGCGATGCCGGTCGTGATGGTGACGCAGAGCGAGGACGAGGGCACGCTGCGCGAGGCCATCGGCATCGAAGTGGACGATTATCTCGTCAAGCCGGTGCACCCCCGGCAGATCCTGTCCGTGGTCACCCGCCTGCTCGAAGGCGACCGGATCCGCCAGCAGCGGCTGGCGCGCGATTTCGTCGGCCGCTTCCGCGAGCTCGAGGGGCGGCGGGCGTCGAGCCTCGCGTGGCGGGAGTGGATCGAGTACGTCGTGGAGCTCGCGCGCTGGGAGGTGAAGCTGGCCGCCGCCTCCGAGCCGGGCCTCGCCGAGGCGCTTCGCTCGCTCCAGGTGGCGCTCCGCAAGGATTTCACCGAATTCATCAGGCGCCACTACGCCCGGTGGCTGGCGAACCCGGAGGGCGACCGGCCCCCGCTGTCGGTGGACGTGGGCGCGGAGTTTCTCCTGCCGGTGCTGAAGCGCACCGGGCGCGTCCTGTTCATCGTCGTGGACTGCCTCCGGCTCGACCAGTGGGAGGCGCTCCGGGACCTGGTCACTCCGATGTTCGACCTCGAGGAGTCCCACTACTTCGGCATCGTCCCGACCGCCACGCCGTACGCCCGCAACGCGATTTTCTCGGGGCTCTTTCCGATGGAGATCGCGGCGCGGCACCCCGAGTGGTGGGGCCACGCGTCCGACGACGAGAGCCTGAACGCCCACGAAGCGGAGCTTCTGTCCGAGCAGCTCCAGGACCTGCTGGGCCGTCCGGTACCGGTGCGGTATGAGAAGCTCTTCACCGCGTCGGACGGGGCCGACCTGCTCAAGCGGCTGCCGGCGCATTTGGCGCAGGACGGCGTGACCGCGCTGGTCTTCAACTTCATCGACCAGCTCACGCACGGCCGCTCCGAGAGCGCCATCCTCTACGAGGTGGCGCGCGACGCCGACGCGCTGCGCGGGCTCACCCGGACCTGGTTCGAGCGGTCCCCGGTGATGGCGGCGCTGGCCGAGGCGGAACGGCGGGGGGTGCCGGTCCTGCTCACCACCGACCACGGCTCGATCCACTGCGAGACGCCGGCCACGGTGTTCGCCAAGCGGGACGCGACCCAGAACCTCCGCTACAAGTTCGGTGAGGATCTCCGCGCCGAGGATCCGGAGGCCGCCGTGCTGGTCGAGGACCTCAAGTCCTACGGCCTGCCGTCGCTCGGCCTCGGCGTCCGGATGGCGCTCGCGACGGGGGACCGCTTCTTCGTCTATCCCACGAAGCTCCGCGAATACCAGGCCCGCTATCGCGGGTCCTTCCTGCACGGCGGCGTCTCGCCGGAGGAAATGATCCTGCCGGTGGCCCTCCTCACCCCGCGGTCACGCGGGGGAGGGCCGCGCTAGATGCGCGGAGGGGCGCGCCTCTACTCGCTGCTCCGTCCCTACGCCTGGCTCTTCGCCGCCACGATGCTCGTCACCGTGGTGGCGTCCGTGCTGGACGGCTTCTCGCTGTCGATGCTGGTGCCGTTCCTGCGGACCATCTTCCACGAGTCGACGCTCCTGCCGGTGGGGGGCTCGAAGGCCCAGGCGTTGCTCGCGTGGATCACGGGTCCGCTGATCGACACCGCGTCGCCCCAGGCGGCGCTCCGCAGCGTGGTGGTGGTGCTCCTGGCCGCGCTGGTGCTCAAGAACCTGGCCGAGTACCTCTCCGCGTACTGGAACGTGGTGATCCAGGAGAACGTGGTCCGGGACCTCCGGATCCGGCTGTTCGCGCACCTCCAGAGCCTGCCGCTCGCCTACTTCCAGCAGACCAAGGGCGGGCAGACCATCGCCCGGCTCATCAACGACACCGATCAGGTCAAGACCGCGGTAAGCGCGGCGCTCGCCTCGCTCTTCCAGAACGCCGTGATGATCGTGGTCTACCTGGGCATCATGCTGTCGATCTCGGTGCGGCTCTCCCTGATCGCCCTGGTCCTCGCGCCGGTGCTGCTCGTCGTCATCCGGCCGCTGATCGACCGCCTGCGCCGGCGCTCGCGTGAAATGGTGGCCGAGCGGGGGGACCTGACCAGCGTGGCGGGGGAAATGGTGGGGTCGGTGAAGCTGATCCGCGCGTACGTCGCCGAGGGCTACGAGGAACGGCGGTTCGCCGCGATGGCCAACCGGTACCGCAAGCGGGTCCTCCGGGCCCAGCGGTTCTCGTCGCTTACGAGCCCGGTGAGCGAGGTCTTCGGCGGCGTGGTGATCGTGCTGGTGCTCTGGTACGGGACGCTCCTGGCACTGGGGTCGGCGCCGATGATCCATCCCGAGGAGCTGATGCTCTTCCTGGTGATGGCCCTGCGCCTCATGTCCCCCATCAAGTCCATTTCCAACTATCCGGGCGTGATGGCGGGCGCCCTGGCTTCGGCGGAGCGCGTCTACGAAGTGCTCGACCTTCCCTCGAGCGAGCGGGACGCGCCGGGCGAGGGTCCGGCCGCGTTCCGCGACACGATCGAGTACCGGAACGTCTCGTTTTCCTACGGCAGCGACGCCGCCGTCCTGCACGACGTGAGCTGCTCGGTGCGCCGGGGGCAGGTGCTCGCGATCGTCGGGCCCTCGGGGGCGGGGAAGACCACCCTGGTGGATCTGCTGCCGCGCTTCTACGAGCCGACCGCGGGCGCGGTGCTGATGGACGGCGTTCCGCTCACGAAGTTCGCGCGGTCCTCGCTCCGGAGCCTGATGGGGATCGTGTCGCAGGAGACGATCCTCCTGAACGACACCGTGTTCGCGAACATCGCGTACGGCCGGCAGGATTTCACCCTCGAGCAGGTCCGGGCCGCGGCGCGCGCCGCGAACGCCGACGATTTCATCTCCCGCCTGCCGGAAGGCTACGACACGCTCCTGGGGGAGCGGGGGACCCGGCTCTCGGGCGGCGAGCGCCAGCGCATCGCGATCGCCCGGGCCGTGCTCCGGGACCCGCCCATCCTCATCCTCGACGAGGCCACGAGCCAGCTCGACACCGAGTCCGAGCGGCTGGTGCAGGACGCCATCGACCGGCTGATGCGGCACCGGACCGTGCTGGTGATCGCGCACCGTCTGGCGACCGTGCAGCACGCCGATCAGATCGTCGTATTGAAGGAAGGGCGGATCGTGGAGAGCGGCACCCACGCCGAGCTGTACGCGGCGGACGGGCTCTATCGCCGCCTGCACAACCTGCAGTTCCGCGACCCCTGACCCCCCGACCACGGCACGCCATGCTCTCGGCTTTCAGCATCGTCCGCAACGCGGTGAAGCTCGACTTCCCGATCGTCCCGGCCCTCCGGTCGGTGCTCGAGGTGTGCGACGAGGTCGTGGTGAACGTGGGGAAGTCCGACGACGACACCCGCGACCTCGTGACCTCGATCGGCGATCCCCGGATCCGGATCCTCGACACCGTCTGGGACTTCACCAAGAAGAACGAGATGCTGGGGATGGAGACCCTGCGGGCCATGGAAGCGTGCCGGGGCACCTGGGGGATCTACATTCAGGCCGACGAAGTCCTGCACGAGGACGGGGCCCGCATCCTCCGGGACAAGGTCCGCGAATGGGACGGCGACGAGCGGGTCGAGGGGCTGCTCGTCAATTACCTCCACTTCTACGGCGGGCTCGACATCGTGGCCCGGAACCGGCGCTGGTACCGGCGTGAGGTGCGCTGCGTGCGGCTGGGCCGGGACATCCGGCCCTATCAGGGGGCCCAGGGCTTCCGCGTCGGCCCCGACTTCCGGAAGATCCGCGCCCGGCCGACCGAGGCCGTGATGTTCCACTACGGCTGGGCCCGTCCGGCCCGCGCCATCCGGGAAAAGTACGAAGCCTCGAAGGTGATCTATCCGTGGAGCCGGGAACGCTCGGAGCGGGAGCAGCAGCGCGGCTACCTCGAGTGGCTCCCGTTACTGCGGCGGTTCACGGGAGCGCATCCGCGCGTGGCCCGGGAATGGGTGGAGTCCCGCGCGCACGATCCGGAGCGCGTCATCGGACCCCGGTTCTTCAAGCCCGAGCACCTCCGCTTCTATCTCTCCGACTGGATCGAGCGCCTCACCGGTGCCCGCGTCTTCGAGTTCCGGAACTACACGCTGGTGTAGGGGGTGGGGCGGCCCGCCGGCAGGGAACCGGTGTCCAGCAGATGCCGGTAGAACCGCAGATACTCCTCCGCCATCACCAGATGGGTGAAGTAGCGCTCGGCGTGGGCCCGGCAGCGCGCCGGGTCCCGCGTGCCGATGGTCTTCGACGCTTCCACCATCTCGTCCAGGGTGTCGCAGAGCGCGCCGACGTCCGGCGTGAGGATCTCCGGCAGTGCGCCGCGCCGCGTACCGAGCACCGGCGTTCCCGAGAAAAGCGCCTCGATGTTGGTGAGCCCGAAGGGCTCGTCCCAGAGCGCCGGCATCCAGAGGCACCGCGCCCGGGCCAGGAGCTCCGTCTTCCGGGCGCCGTCCACTTCACCCACGTACTTGATGCCCTTGGAGAACGTGGGGCGCCAGCCTCCCGCGAGCAGCAGGCGCCGGCCCGTGCGCTGGGCGCCCTCGATGGCCCAGTGGTAGCCCTTGGCGTGGTGCAGCCGGCCGATGAAGAAGTCGTAGTCGTCCTTCACGGCCGAGAACTGGAACTCACCCGGATCCAGCCCCGCATACACGAAGACGGCGCTGCCGTTACGGCCGGCATGGTTGCCCGACAGGAAGACGTTCTGCGGCGGCACCGGTTCGCCGGCTTTCAGGTTGCCGTAGAGCGTCTGCAGGAACGGGGGCCCCGGGGGAACGGAGCGGACGACGAAGTGCGCGTGCAGCACGTCGGCGTCGCGCGGCGTGTAGGACGCGAGGGAGAACCTGGGATCGCGGAACGCCTTTCCGGGAACGGCCACGAGCGCCGTGCCGGGAATGGCGGTGCCCGGCGGGGCGATCATCGTGACCCGGTGCCCCAGGGCCACGAGGCCGTGCGCCAGCGCGGTGACGATCCGCTCCGTGCCGCCGTACCCCTTCACCGGCAGCCGGTGGTGTGAGGCGACCGCCACGTGCATGGGGCGTAGGTTATCACTACCTTCGTCCCCATGCCAGCGGCGCCGCTCACGATTCTCCAGCTCACCTTCCAGGGAGACGGCGCGGGCTCCACGCAGTCCATTTTCAATCTCACGGAGCAGCTGAGCCGCCGCGGCCACCGCGTGCTGCTGGGCGTCCGGGAGGAGTCGCTGCTGGCACGGCTGGGCCGTGACGCGGGCGTGACCGTCGTGCCGCTCGATTTCACACGGTTGGGCGGGCTCGCGGCCGGGATCACCACGCTCGTCGCGGCCGAGCGGGTGGAGGTGGTGAACGCGCACGCGACCCGGGACCGGCGGGCTTGCACCTGGCTCCGGTGGCGCGGCCGGCTCCGGCCGGCGTTGGTGGTCACCCGCCGCACGATGCCCCGCACCTCTCCGGTCGAGCTCTTCGCCGTCGGACACACCGCGGACCGGACCATCGCCGTGTCCGGCGCCGTGGCCCGCGCGCTGGTCCGGCGGGGACATCCCGCGGGGCGGCTCCGCGTCGTGCCCAACGGGATCGACCTCGCCCGGATCGACGCCCGCCCCGCCGATGCCGAGCTGGCGGCGGCACGGCGGGCCCTGGGAGAGACGAACGGCCGTCCGGTCATCGCGATCGTGTCGCGCCGCAAAGACCAGGAGGTGGCCATCCGCGCGCTCGCGCTCCTCGAGCGTCCGGTGGTGCTCGTCTGCGCCGGAGTCGATCCCGATCCGGCGCTCCTACGCGCCGTGGCCGATGTGCCTCCACGCCACGCCGTGCGGCTCGTGCCCTTCGCGCCGTCGGCCCTCGCGTTCTATCACCTGGCCCGGATCGCCGCGCTCCCGTCCCGGATCGAAGGGCTGTCCCAATCCCTGCTCGAAGCGATGGCGCTCGGACTCCCGGTGATCGCGTCCGGAGCCGGAGGCAATCCCGACCTGGTCACCGTGGATTCGGGACTGCTCGTGGCGCCGGGGGATCCGCGGGCGTGGGCCCGGGGATTCGACAGGCTCCTGGGTGACGAAGCGTGGGCCGCCGGGCTGGGCGCCGCCGGGCGGCGGCGGGTGCGGAGCGAGTTCACCCTCGAGCGGACCGCGGAGCGGACCGAGGCGGTCTACCGCGAAGCCTTGGCACGCCGTTAGGATTGAGACGGGTATGCCGGTTCCGGTCACCGTGGTCATCCCGACGCTCGACGAAGGCGCTCAAATCGGAGCCGCGGTGCGGCACCTGGGATGGGCGGCGGAGGTCGTGGTGGCGGACGGCGGGTCGCGGGACGGGACTCCGGATCTCGCCCGGGAAGCGGGGGCGCGCGTGCTCGACGTGCCGGGCCGCACCATCGCCGGCCAGCGCAACGTGGCGATCGCCGCAGCCCGCACCGAGTGGGTCTTCGCCCTGGACGCGGACGAGCGGATTCCGCCCGCGCTGGCGGCCGAGATCGAGCGGACGGTGGCCCGTCCGGCACACGAGGCGTACGCGGTGGGCCGGCGGAACTACTACCTGGGCCGCCTGATGCATCGGGGCGGCTGGGGCGACAACTGGGCGGTCCGCCTGTTCCGCCGCGACCGGCGCTTCGTGGAGCGCCGGGTGCACGAGGGGCTGGAGCCGGTGGCCGACACGGGGCGTCTGGCGGAGCCTCTGGAACACACCCCCTACCGGGACTTGAGCCATCACCTCAAGAAGATGGACCTCTACGCGACCTGGGCGGCGCAGGACCTCAGAGATCGGGGGCGCCGCTTCCGCGTGTCCGACATCCTGGTCCGGCCCCCGTTCACCTTCTGGCGCACCTATTTCCTCCAGCTCGGCGTCCTGGAAGGCTGGCACGGCGCGGTGCTCTGCGGGCTCTCCGCGGTGAGCGTTTTCCTCAAGTACACCCGGCTCTGGGACCTCGAGCGCCGCACCGATGCCTAAGACCTTCCTGTTGACCGACGAGTTTCCCCCGATGCACACCGGTGTGGCCCGGATGATGGGGGAGATCGCGCTCCGCTACCCCAAGGGCGAGCTGGTGGTCTCCACGGGACAGAACCGGGACGCGCAGGAGACCGACTCCCGCTTTCCGGCCGAGATCGACCGCCTGCCGATCCCGACGCGCGCCCTGTCGGGGCTGGCGGGACTCCTCTTCTGGTCCCGGCGGGTGGTCACGCTCGCGCGCGACGCGAAGCCCCGCTTCGCGTGGTGCGACTCGATCCGGCCCGCCGCCTACGCCGCGAAATGGACGCACGAGCGCGTCGGCACCCAGTACGGCGTGCTGGTGCACGGCGGCGACCTTTTGAAGGAGCTCCACAAGGTCCACCACTCTCCCTTCGCGCGCCGCACCGCGCGCGCCCTGCTCGGCTCGGCGGCCGCGGTCGTGGCGAACAGCCAGTGGACCCGCGAGCAGGCGCAGACGGTCCTGCGTGAAGTGGGGCTCGACTCCAAGGCCGAACGGGTCCGGGTGGTGCCGCTCGGCACCGATCCCGCCCACTTCCACCCCGGCATCGACACCCGGGAGGTGCGCGCCCGCTACCGTCTCGACGATCGGCCCTGGGTGCTCACGGTGGCGCGGCTCGAGCCGTACAAGGGCGTGGACACTTCCCTCCGCGCGCTCGCGCAGGTCCGCAAGGCGGGGCCCGACGTCGGGTATCTGGTGGTGGGCGCGGGCAAGAAGAAGGACGCCTTCCGGAAGCTGGCCGAAGACCTGGGGATCGCCGAGGCGGTCCGGTTCCTGGGCACGGTGCCCGAAAAGGAGCTGCCCGGGCTGTACAACGTGGCGCACGCGTATCTCGGCGTGTCGCGCCGGGCCGAGTCGCGGGTCGAGGGATTCGGCATCGCGCTGGCGGAAGCGAGTGCCTGCGCCGTGCCGGTGATCGCGGGGCGGAGCGGCGGGGTGGCCGAGGCGGTGCAGGACGGGGAGACGGGGTTCGTGGTGGACCCCGAGGATCCCGCGGCGGTGGCCCAGGCGCTCACCCGGCTGCTCTCGGATCAGCTCCTGGCGCGCCGCCTCGGGCAGGCGGGCCGCAAGGCCGTGGAGACCCTGTACAACTGGGACCGCGTGGTCCGGGACCTGCGGGAGATCGAATCACAAGTCTCCTCCTGAGCTTCAACTTTCCCCCGCACGGCGGCGGCATCGCGCGGATGATGGGGGAGCTGGCCCGGCGCTACCCTCCTCACACGCTCGTCGTTTCCACCGGGGCCTACCCCGGCGGCGCGGAATCCGATGCGGCCTTCCCCCAGGTCGTGGACCGCGTCGGGATCCGCGCCACGCGTCTCCGGACCATCAACGGACTGGCCTTGTGGACGGCACGGGCGTCGAGCCTGGTGCGCCGGCATCACCCCCGCTTCGCGTGGTGCGGCGAGCTGAAGCCCGCCGGGTATCCCGCGCGCTTCGTGTCCCGCTGGCAGGGCGTGCCCTATGGCGTCGTGGCGCACGGGACCGAGCTGCTCCTCCTCGACGCGAAGATCCGCCGCTCCCGCTTCAAGCGCTGGACCGCGGGGTCGCTGCTCGCCGGCTCGGCCGTGATCGCCGCGAACAGCACCTGGACCGGCGACCTCGCGCGCTCGGTGCTCGAGCTGCTCGGCCGTCCGGAGCTGGCCCGGCGCGTGCGCGTGGTGCCGCTGGGCACCGAGCCGCGCGAGTTCCGCCCCGGCCTCGACACCCGCGCGGTGCGGGAGCGCTACGGCCTGGACGACCGGGGGGGGCCGTGGCTGCTCACCGTGGCGCGCCTGGAGTGGCATAAGGGCATCGACACCGTGATCCAGGCGCTCCCCGCCATCCGTGCCGCCCATCCGGGCACCCGCTACGCCGTGGCCGGCGTCGGCGCCCGTCTGCCCCTCTTCGAGCAGGTGGCGCGCGACGCGGGCGTCGCGGACGCCGTGAAGTTCCTGGGGGGGGTGCCCGACGCCGACCTGCCGTTTCTCTACAACGCCGTGGACCTGTACGTGGGCGCCTCGCGGCGCGTCGAGCTCCTGGTGGAGGGGTTCGGGATCGCGCTGGTGGAGGCGTCGGCGTCGGGGCTGGCGGTGGTGGGGGGGCGGTCCGGCGGCGTGCCCGACGCGGTCCGCGACGGCGAAACCGGGATTCTGGTGGACCCGGATGCCCCGGCCGCGGTGGCCGCCGGCGTCAATCGCCTGCTGGGAGATCCGGACCTGCGCCGTCGCCTCGGCGCGGCGGGGCGGAAAGCGGTGGAGACGTATTACAACTGGGACCGGGTGGCGCGCGATCTCATCGCGATCGACGCCGAGTTCCGCCGGGTGGGGCGCTAGAGCGCGGCGAGCGCCTGTTCGACCGCTTCGGCGTGCCCCGCCGGCTTCACCTTCTCGAACACCTTCGCGACCTTCCCGTCCTGGTCGATGAGCACGGTGGTGCGCGCGACACCCATGTAGCTCTTCCCGTACATCGACTTCTTCTGCCAGACGCCGTACTTCTCGGCCACGTCGTGGTCGACGTCGGCCAGGAGGGTGAAGGGGAGAGCGAACTTCTCCTTGAACTTCTTGTGGCTCGCCACCGAATCGGGAGAGATGCCGAGGATCACGGCCTTCGAGCCCTTGAACCGCGGAAAGGCGTCGCGGAACTCGCAGGCCTCGACCGTGCAGCCCGGGGTGTCGTCCTTGGGATAGAAGTAGAGCACGACGGCGCGGCCCTTCAGGTCCTTGAGGGCGAGGCGCTCGCCGGCGTCGGTCTCGAGCGTGAAGGCGGGCGCAGCTTTGCCGACGGTGACCATGGCTTCCCCTAGGCCTGCGCCCGCTCGACGGCCTGGGGGGCCGGGCGGGCGCTGATGGCGTACGTGGGACAGTGACGGATGAACCCGCCGTCCGCGGGCGACCATTCCTGGTCGGGCTGGGTGACCACCGCCTTGCGGTCGGTGTCGAGGACGAACATTCCGTGCGGCGCCTGAATGAGGCACTGGCCGCACCCGATGCACCGGTCGCGCTCCACGCGCACCGTCACCCGGCGGCGGGGATAGACGCCTACGGCCCCCGGCGCCGGCCATTCGGCGGGCCGGTCCAGCGCGGCGATGGTGGCGCGGTATCCCTCCTCGACGACTTCCCGCAGGTGGTCGAACGAGAACATCGTGATGTGCGCCACGCGCGGGTGGATGTAGTACAGCGGCGGCGTGGTCCATTCCCGGAGCCGGAGCTCGAGCAGGGTCTGCATCGCGATCTCGGTGGCCCGCGCGAAGACCGACGCGAACCCCTCCTCCTGCGTGTCTTCGCGGAGGGCGCTCGAGGCGGAGACGTCGACGGCGAGGACCAGCCCGCTCGACACCGCGCGGGCGGCTCCGATCGGGAGGTTGTCGGAGGTGGCGCCGTCGACGTAGAACCGGCCCCGGATCTCGCGGGGGGGCAGGTAGCCCGGGAGCGCGCAGGAGCCGAAGATCGCGTCCACGAGGGGCGCGTCGTCCATCCCCGGCAGTCCCCAGAGCACCTGCATCCCCGAGTTGATGTCCACCGTGTTCACGAGCACCGGCGGGTCCAGCTCCGCGAACGTGGCCTCGCCCACGAGGGAGCGGATCAGGATTTCGAGGGGCTCGCGGCGGAAGAGGGCGGGCGAGTGCATCCGCTTGAACGCCATGTCGGCGTGGGCGACGGTGAAGACGTCCTTCCGCTTGAGCGAAAGGGCCATGTCCTTCAGCTCGGGGATGCTGCGGCCGGCCGCCCACGCGGCTCCCACCAGTGACCCGACACTGGATCCGATGATGTGCGACGGCCGGAGCCCCCGCTCCACCAGCGCCTGAAGCACGCCGATGTGGGCCAGGCCCTTCATGCCGCCCCCGCCCAGGACGAGGGTGAATTCGGTGCCGTCGAACACCAGAGTATCCGCTTGTTTCGTGAGGTGGTCCCCGGGTAAGGTAGAAGAGTCCCCGGGACGCGCGCCACTCCGGCGCCGTACCGCCGAACCCGAGCTGCCGAGCCGGAATGACCGACGTCGTCTCCCACCCCACCCGCGTGAAGGCGGTGCGCGAATCCCTGCGGACGCTCCGGGCCACGGAGTTCCCCTGGACCGCGGACACGGTCTACCTGAACAACGCCTCCGTGGGCCCGCTCCCCGAGCGCACCCGCCGCCTGCTCGACCAGTTCAACGCCAAGCGTACCGCTCCCCACCTCCTGCCCGACCGGGACCTGTTCGCCGGTCTCCAGGCGGCGCGTGACGCGGTGGCCCGGCTGATCAACGCCGAGACGGGCGAGGTGGCGATCGCCGTGAACACGAGCTACGGCCTGAACCTGGCGGCGCGGTCGCTGCCGATCGAGCCGGGCGAGGTGGTCCTGGTGTCGGACCGGGAATTTCCGGCCAACATGTATCCATGGCTGATGCTGGAAAAGCGGGGCGTCGTCGTCGAGACCGTGCCGACCACCAAGGAGGGGTGGCCGGACGAAGCCCGGATGCTCGAGCGCCTGCGGGATCCGAAGGTCCGGGTGCTCGCCATCTCCTTCGTCCAGTTCTCCAACGGCTTCCGCGCGGACTTGAAGAAGCTCGGCGCCGCCGCGCGGGCGAACGGCACGTACTTCGTCGTGGACGGGATCCAGGGCGTCGGGAACTCGCCCCTCGACGTGAAGGAGACGCCGGTGGACATCCTCTCCTGCGGGGGGCAGAAGTGGCTCCTGTCGCCGTGGGGGTCGGGCTTCGTGTACGTCCGCAAGGAGCTCATTTCGCAGATCGAGCCGGCGGTGTTCGGCTGGATGGCCTTCGAGGGCACCGACGATTTCTCGCACCTGGTGGAATACCATCCGGTGTTCCGGAACGACGCCCGGCGGTTCGAGCTGATCACGCTCCCCTATCAGGACGAGATCGGGTTTGCGTCTTCCCTCGAGCTGATCGAGGAAGTGGGGCTTCGGAACGTCGTGGAAGTGACCCAGTCCCTGCACCAGCCGGTGCTCAAGTGGGCCGACGAGCACGGCGTGAAGATCACGTCCCCGCGTGACGACCGGCACCGCTCGGCCATCCTCTGCGTCGCGCCGCCCAAGCCGGCCGAGGCTTTTCATCAGGTCAAGAAGGCTCGAGTCGTCTGCGCCTTGCGGGAGGGCGCGATCCGGCTCTCGCCACACTTCTACAACACCGTCGAAGAGATGGAGAAGGTCGTGGAGGTGCTGGACGGCGTGCTGAAGGGCGGCTGACGCCTACTTCCGGAGCGTCAGCAGTGCGTAGTCCTTCTTGCCCTTCCGCAGCAATGCGTATCCCGAGATCCAGTCGGACGCGCCGAGCTTCCGGCCCGCCTCGCTCTCGCGCTGCTGGTTGAGGTAGATCCCCCCCTGCTCGATGGCGCGTCGCGCCTCGCCGTTCGACTTGGCGAGCCCGGCGGCCACCACCGCTTCCACGAGCGTCGGCGCGTCCGACGGAGCCGCCGCCGTGGTGACCTCGCCGGCCAGGACCTCGAAGACGCCGGCCGGGGCCTTTCGTGGATCGAATTCGCCGAACAGCACCGCCGAGGCGTTGGCGACGCTCGCCAGGGCGTCCACGCCGTGCACCATCTCGGTCACCCCGCGCGCCAGGGCCGTCTGGGCCGCCCGGGCGCCGGGATTCGCCTTGAGCTGCCCCTCGAGCTCCTCGATTTCCTTCCTGGTGCGGAACGTGAAGGTCTTGAGGTAGGGGACGACGTCGCGGTCGTCCGTGTTCAGCCAGAACTGGTAGAACCGGTAGGGCGAGGTCAGCGCCGGGTCGAGCCAGATGGACTCCCCCTCGGACTTGCCGAACTTGGCCCCGGACGCCGTGGTGATGAGGGGCGCGACCAGCGCGTGGGCTTCGCCGCCCTCCACCCGGCGGATCAGATCCACCCCGGCCGTGATGTTGCCCCACTGGTCCGAGCCTCCCACCTGGAGGGTGCAGCCCACCTCGCGGTAGAGGTGCAGGAAGTCGTACGACTGGAGCAGCATGTAGCTGAACTCGGTGTACGACAGCCCGGCCTCGAGCCGGGTCTGCACCGACTCCTTCTGCAGCATCACGTTGACGGAAAAGTGCTTCCCGACGTCACGCAGGAAGTCCACGAGCGAGAGCTCCACCAGCCATTTCGCGTTGTCGAGGAGGAGGGCGTCGTTCTTCCGCGGGCCGAACTCGAGGAAGCGCGCCATCTGGTCGCGCTGGCGCTGGAGGTGCTCCCGGATCTGCTCCTTGGAGAGCAGGGGGCGCTCGCTCCGCTTGCCCGAGGGGTCGCCGATCAGGCCGGTCCCGCCCCCCATCAGCGCGATGGGGCGATGCCCGGCCCGCTGCAGCTGGGCCAGGAGCATGATGGGCATCAGGTTGCCCACCTGGAGGCTGGGCGCGGTGGGGTCGAAGCCGCAGTACGCCGTACGCGGCCCCGCCGCGAGATGCTCGCTCAGCTGCGGGGTGGCGTCGTGCACGAAGCCGCGCCAGCGGAGATCGTCCAGGAAGCTCATAAGCCCGCGAATCGTAAGAGCCGCCTCCGGCGCTGGCAAGCGCGGGTACGCGTCGGTAGGTTGTTAGACGACGATGGTCACACCCACCGAGCCCGAACCGCCCTCCGAGTCGCCGCCGTCCCGCCCGTGGTCCCCCGCCTGGTGGCGCCGCCGGGCGACGCCCGTCCGCGTGGTGCTCGTCGCGGTGGTCGGACTGTTCTTCGCGGCCGGTCTGGGATACGGGTCGTGGACCCGGGTCTGCGCCGGGGCGCGCTGTCCCTCGATTTCCCGCCTCATCCAGTACGGGCCGCCCCAGACCGCCAAGGTGTACGCGGCCGACGGCCGGCTCATCGCCGAGCTGGGGCTCGAGCGCCGGACCGTCCTCAAGCTCGCCGACATCCCGCTCTTCGTGCGGCAGGCCTTCATCGCCACCGAGGACAAGCGCTTCTATCACCACCACGGCATCGACTACTGGCGCATCCTCGGCGCCCTCAAGGCCAACGTCACCACCCTGGGCTACAGCCAGGGCTTTTCCACCATCACCATGCAGCTGGCCCGGAACGTGTTCACGGACCAGATCTCGCGCGACAAGACGCTCACCCGGAAGCTCAAGGAGGCCCGGGTCGCCATCGAGATCGAGCGGAACTTCCCCAAGGACTCGATCCTCGAGCTCTACCTCAATCAGATCGACCTCGGCTCGGGCGCCCACGGCGTGGACGCGGCCTCGCAGGTGTACTTCGGCAAGTCGGCGCGCGACCTGAACGTGGCGGAGGCGGCCACCCTCGCGGCCCTGCCCAAGGCCCCCGCCTCCTACAACCCGCGGCTCCACCCGGACCGCGCGGTGCGGCGCCGCAACGTGGTGCTCGACCTGATGCGCGACCAGGGCTTCATCACGCCCGAGGACTGCGAGCTCTGGAAGGCGTACCCCCTCGTCCTCACCAACAACCGGACCAATTACGGGGACGTCGCTCCCTACTTCGTGGAGTGGATCCGCCAGGACCTGGAGGCCCAGTTCGGACGCCGGCTCTACGAGGGCGGGCTCCGCATCCACACCACGCTCGACCTGGACATGCAGGAGGCGGCCGAGCGGGCCGTCGAGAACCAGCTCGAGACCATCGAGTCCGGGGTCTATTCCAACGGGCACTTTCCCGGGAAGACCTACCGTGACGTGATGGAGAGTCAGAAGTCGAGCGGGGAGAACCCGGGCGGCTTCACGCCCTACCTCCAGGGCGCGCTGGTGTCCCTCGACGCGCACACGGGCGCCATCCTGGCGATGGTGGGGGGCCGGGACTTCGACGACTCGAAGTACAACCGGGTGACGCAGTCCCGCCGGCAGGCCGGATCGACCTTCAAGCCCTTCGTCTATGCGGCGGCGATCCGCGCCGGCCACACCACCACCGAAATCCTCGACGACACGCCGCTCACCGTGCCGGTGCTCCAGCCCGACTCGACGCTCTGGAATCCGAAGGACGACGACGACACCTTCCTCGGGCCCATTCCCCTCCGGCAGGCCCTGTACGATTCCCGCAACCTGGCGACCATCAAGCTGGGCATGTCCCTGGGCGAGCAGACCGTCATCGGGGAGGCCCGGCGCTACGGCATCACCACGCCGATCCCCGTGGTCCCGTCCATCCACATCGGGTCCTCCGCGGTCAACCCGCTGGAAATGGCCGCGGCCTACACGGCTTTCGCGACCCTCGGCACCCGGTCCGCCGCGTACGGCATCGACTACGTCGAGGACGCCAAGGGGAACGTGCTCTACCGCTCCACGCCCGACCGCACCGAGGTGATGGACTCCTCTCACACCTGGCTGATGGTGGACATGATGAAGGACGTCATCCGCCGGGGGACGGCGTACACCGCGGTATGGAAGGCGGGCTTCACCCTGCCCGCGGCCGGGAAGACCGGCACCACGGACACCTATACCGACGCCTGGTTCATCGGCTACACGCCGCAGATCGTGACCGCGGTGTGGGTCGGCTACGACCTCATCCAGCCGATCCTGCCGCACAACGCCGGCGGCGGCCGCATCGCGGCGCCGGCGTGGACGGCGCTGATGGAGGACGTCTACGACCGGCGGCCCGCACCGGCCGACTGGCCGCGGCCCGACTCCCTCATCACGCGCGAAGTGGACCGGAGTAACGGCTTCCTGGCGACGCCGTTTTGTCCCGACTCGCTTCACCACTGGGACTGGTACTACCCGGGCACCGAGCCCACCAGGCTCTGCCCGGTGCACTCCGGGCTCGGCGGCATTTCGCCCTGACCATGCTGCGCATCCGCGCGGGGCGCGTGTACCCCGTCACGGCGCCGCCCATCGAGGACGGCGCCGTTCTCGTGGGGGACGACGGGAAGATCGCGGGCGTGGGCCCCCAATCCGTCATCCCCACTCCTCCCGGTACCCAATCCCTCGAATACCGGGACTCGGTGCTGGTCCCCGGCTTCATCAATACCCACACCCACCTCGAGCTGACCCATCTGGCCGGCCGGAACGACGAGCGGGAATTCCCGCAGTGGATCCGGCAGGTGCGGACCCTGAAGGAAGGGACCAGCGCCGCCGAGTTCGACGCCGCGGCGGAGCGGGGGGTGCGGGACGGCTGGGCCCAAGGGGTCACCTGCGTGGCCGATACGGGCGACTCCGGCGCCGCCCTGCGGGCCCTCTCCCGGCTCGGCGGGCGCGGCATCGCCTATCACGAGGTCTTCGGTCCCGATCCCGCCCAGCTCGAGGCGAGCCTCGAGGGCCTGCAGGCCCGGGTGCACGAGCTGCGCCGCTTCTCGTCTTTCCGCGCCGGGCTCGGCGTCTCGCCCCACGCGCCCTACACCGTGAGCGCGCCGCTCTACCGCGCCGTGGCCGAGTACGCGGCGCGCGACGGGCTGCCGATCGCGGTACACCTCGCGGAATCCCGCGAAGAGTCAGCCTTCGTCCGGGACGGTGCGGGGCCCTTCGCCGCGGCCTGGAAGGCGCGCGGGATCGCGGTCGAGCCCCGCGGCGTCTCCCCCGTCCGCTACCTCGAGTCCCTCGGCGTCCTGCGGCGGGGGACCCTGTGCATCCACACCGTCCAGCTCGACGGAGACGACGTCGCGGTGCTGGCGCGCGCGGGGGTGGGTGTGGCGCATTGTCCGCTGTCCAACCGGGCGCACGGCCACGGGGCGGCGCCGCTGGCCGCCCTGCGGAACGCCAGGGTTCCCGTGGGTCTCGGCACCGACTCCGTGGTGAGCGTCGGCGCTCTGGATCTCTGGGCCGAGGCGCGGGCGGCCGGACTCGAAGGGGAGGAGGCGCTGCGGATGCTCACCCTGGAGGGCGCGCGCGCGATCTGCCTGGATCGTGTCGTGGGGTCCCTGGACCTGGGGAAACAGGGCGATCTCGCCGTACTGACCGACTATCCGCCGAACCGACTGACGACGCTTCTTACCGCAGTCGCCGGGCACGTCGTTCACCGGCTAGATTCCCCGGCATGAAGCCCCAGCGGCACGCGGCCATTCTCAAGGTCGTCCGGCGCGACTTGGTGGGAAGTCAGGAGCAGCTCCGGGAGCTGCTGTCGGCCGAGGGCTTCAACGTGACCCAGGCCACCCTGTCCCGGGACATCCGGGAGCTGGGGCTCGCCAAAGTGGCGGCCCCGGACGGCGCCTCGCACTACGCCCCGCCGCCCGAGGCGGGCGCCTCGCCCCGCCCGCACCTGGAGCAGCTGCTGCCGACGATGCTGGTATCGGTGGACGGCGTGGGTCCGCTCCTCGTGCTCAAGACCGCGACCGGCGCGGCGCAGGCGCTGGCGCTGGCGGTGGACGGCGCGGGCTGGAGCGAGATCATGGGCACCATCGCCGGCGACGACGCCATCCTCGTGATCACCCGGTCGGAGCGCGCCCGCCGCGCCATCCAGACCCGGGTCGAGGAGCTGGCCGGCCTCTCGTAGTCGCCCGGGCGGCCTTGCGTCCCGTGCCCCCCTCTGTATGTTTATGCATTCCGATGCATAAACCCTCACCCGGGAACGCCGCCTGATGGCACCGCTCGTCGTCCTCGCGTACTCCGGCGGACTCGACACCTCCGCCATCCTTCCGTGGCTCCGTGACACCTACGGCGCCCGCGTGCTCTGCTTCGCCGCCGACGTGGGGCAGGGGACGGGCGAGCTGCACGGCCTGGTGGAGAAGGCGAAGCGCTCGGGCGCCGTGGACTGCGTCGTCGAGGACCTCCGGGAGCCTTTCGTCCGGGACTTCGTGTTTCCGACGCTGCGCGCCGGCGCCATCTACGCGCGCACCTACCTGCTCGGTACTTCGATGGCCCGCCCCATCACGGCGGCCCGGCAGGTCGCGGCGGCGCGCCGCGCCGGCGCCCAGGCCGTCGCCCACGGATGCACCGGCAAGGGGAACGACCAGGTCCGCTTCGAGCTGACCTACGCCGCGCTCGCGCCCGACCTCCAGGTCATCGCGCCCTGGCGGGAGTGGAGCTTCAAGGGCCGCGAGGAGCTCATCGCCTACGTCAAGGCGAACGACATCCCGATCCAGGCCACTCTCGAGAAGCCCTACTCGACCGACCGGAACCTCTGGCACTGCTCCCACGAGGGCGGAATTCTCGAAGATCCGTCCCTCGAGGCGCCGGAGCACATCTTCGTGATGACGCGGGATCCCCTCCAGGCCCCCGACCGCCCGGTGACCGTGCAGATCGGGTTCGACGCCGGCACGCCCGTCTCGGTGGACGGCGAGCCGCTCGGCCCGGTGGCGCTGCTCGAGCGCCTGAACGCGGTGGCCGGGGAGCACGGCGTGGGCCGCGCCGACGTGGTGGAAGACCGGCTGGTCGGAATGAAGTCGCGCGGCGTGTACGAGACCCCGGGCGGCACGCTCCTTCACGCCGGCCACCGGGAGCTCGAGCAGCTGGTGCTCGACCGCCGGACCTTGAAGCTGAAGGACGAGCTGGCCCTGCACTACGCCGACCTGGTGTACGACGGCCGCTGGTGGACCCCGGAGCGCGAGGCGCTGGACGCCGCCGTGACCAGCACCCAGCGCCACGTCACCGGAACCGTCCGTCTCAAGCTCTACAAGGGCGCGGTGACCGTGGCGGGGCGGGAGAGCCCCTTCGCGCTCTACCAGCCCTCGTACGCGACCTTCGGCAAGGACAACGTCTACAATCAGAAGGACGCCGAAGGGTTCATCCACCTCTACGGGCTCGCCACGAAGATCTCGGCCGGGCTCGAATCGCAGCGCCGCCGCGAGATCGGCGCCGCCGCCGACTGATGGCGGACGCCGGCGCTCCCGTCCCGCCCGCCGCGCCCGCCCACCAGATGTGGGGCGGGCGCTTCGCGCTCGGGCCCTCCGAAGCCCTCGACGCCCTGAACCGGTCCCTGCCGGTCGACCACCGGCTCTGGCCCCAGGACGTCGCCGCGAGCAAGGCCTGGGTCCACGCCCTGGGCCGGGTGGGCGTGCTGTCCACGGTCGAGGAGGTGCAGCTGCTCGAGGGGCTCGACCGCGTGGGCGAGCGCCTGGCGGACGGGGCCGCGGTGGGCGCGGCCGACGAGGACGTCCACACCCTGGTGGAGCGCCTGCTGTACGAAGAGGTGGGCGCCGTGGCCGGGAAGCTCCACACCGGCCGCTCCCGCAACGATCAGGTCGCCACCGATCTCCGGCTCTGGACCCTGGACGCCGTCGATCAGCTCGACGCCGACCTGATCGTGCTGGGCCGCACCCTGGTGGCCCGTGCCGCCGAGGGAATCGGCGAGCTGATGCCGGGCTACACCCACGGTCAGCGCGCCCAGCCGCTGCGCTGGGCCTACGTCCTCCTCGCGCACGCCTGGCCCCTGACGCGCGACCGGCAACGCCTCGCCGACGCGCGCCGCCGCGTGGCCGAGCTGCCCCTGGGCTCCGGGGCGCTCGCCGGCTCCGGGTTCCCGGTCGACCGCGTCCTGCTGAAGGAGGCGCTCGGCTTCCGCAGCATCTCCGCCAACGCGCTCGACGCCACCGGCGACCGCGACTTCGTGGCCGAAGTGCTTTTCGCCATCTCGCTGATCGGCGTCCATCTCTCCCGGCTCTCCGCCGAAATCATTCTCTACGCCTCGGCCGAGTTCGGGTTCATCCGGCTGGCGGACGCGTTCAGCACCGGGTCGTCGCTGATGCCCCAGAAGCGGAACCCCGACGTGTTCGAGCTGACGCGCGCGAAGGCCTCGCGCCTTCAGGGCGACCTGGTCGCACTCCTGGGCACGCTGAAGGGGATCCCCGCCGGCTATCAAAAGGATCTGCAGGAGGACAAGGCGCTGCTCTTCGACGGTTTCGACACGCTCACCGCGGTCTTGCCGGCCTTGTCGGGAGCCCTGGGCACCCTCCAGGTGGACGGCGCGAAAATGGCGGGCGCGCTGGATGCCTCGCTCCGCGCCACCGATCTCGCCGACCTGCTGGTCGAGGCCGGAATCCCGTTCCGCGAGAGCCACGGGATCGTCGGCCGGCTGGTGCGGGAAGCGGAGCGGACGGGAGTGCCCATCGACCGGGTGCCGGTGGAGGGGGCGCGGGCGATCCACCCCGCACTGCCCGCGGCCCTGGCCCGGTTGGGGAGCTGGGAGGACTCGGTCGAACGCCGAGGCACGCCCGGAGGCGCGTCCCGAGCGTCGGTGGAGTCGCAGATCGAGGAGCTGCGGAAGGGGTTCGTTCCCACCACTTAGGACCGCTTGCCCGTCCGTAACTTTCGCTATAGCATACCGTTGCCGCCTCGTTCACGGTGAGCGAGGCGGCGTTTTTCTGCCGGGGGATCATTTTGCGCTGTCTCGCCCTCAACGCGTCGTTCGAGCCCCTCACCATGGTGCCGGTGCGCCGGGCTCTGCGGCTGATCATCGACGGGAAGGCCGAGATCGTGGAGGCGGATCACGACGCGGTGATCCGCTCGGAGCGCCTGCGCATGCCGCGGCCGGCGGTCATCCGCCTGGTCAAGTTCGTGCACGTCCCCCGGCGCTTCCGGCGTCAGGTGACCAACACCTTCCTCTTCGCCCGGGACGAGTACCGGTGCCAGTTCTGCGGCCGGACCCAGCGGGACCTGCGGGACCGGGAGTGCCTCACCCGAGACCACCTGGTGCCGCTCTCGCGGGGAGGGTCGAACGCCTGGACCAACGTGGTGACGGCGTGCTCGTCCTGTAACACGCGGAAGGGCAACCTGCTGCCCGCGGAGGTCGGGATGCACCCGCTCCGGGCCCCGGTGGAGCCGCATTTCGTGCATCTGTCCTGGGCGGTCCGCCGGTTGACGGCGATTCAGACCAAGTACATCCGCCTCTTTTACGGCTCGGATGTGCTCCGGACCCTGGAGCGGCTCTGAAACCGGGCCGGTTGCCCTGGATCGTCGCGGGGGCGGCGACCGCGGCCCTTCTATTACTGGTGGCGCTGCCCCGGACGGGGCACGCCTCGCTCCATCCGACCCCCCGGCCCGGGATCACGGGGGACAGCGTGCTGGCGGTGGCGGCGGTCCCCCGCACCGCCGGGGCCGCCGAGGCCTACGCGGTGGCCCGGCAGATTCCCCAGGTATTGGACGGCCTCTACTGTCATTGCGACTGTTCCAAGCACTTCGGCCACCGCTCCCTGCTCACCTGTTTCCAAAGCGAACACGCGTCCGAGTGCGATATCTGCATGGGCGAGGCGATGCTGGCGGCCCAGATGACGGTCGCGGGCCTCTCCCTGGACCAGATCCGGGCCGCCGTAGACTCCCAGTTCAGCCGCTGAGCAAGGCCCTCCAGCGCTTCCCCCCCGCCCGCTCCCCGGACTCGCTCCGAACCCCGCCTTGACAGTTCCTTGACATATTGCCGGGCGAGTCGTATTCAAATAGCCCATCGAAGCTGAACCCGTACCGCAGAAACATCCCGAGTTCACCAGGGGGGAGTATGGTCCGGCGCTTCGCATTTCTCCGCTTCAGCCTTTTGGGATTCTTCATACTCGCGCTGGCGGCGCCTCGAGCGGCCGCGGCGTCCGGCAGTACCGGCGGGTTCGCGGTCGCGGCGCGGGGGACATCCGCGGCGTACGCGAACTATGAGGCCGCCTATGCGGCGGCGGCGCACACGAACGCGGCGATTCCGGCGTTCGCGCGCAAATACGGGCTCGCCTGTTCGGCGTGCCATACCGCGTGGCCCGAGCTCAACGCGTTCGGGCAGGCCTTCCGGGACCGCGGGTACCAGCTGGGCAACGAGAAAGACTCCCCGATCTGGCAGAACCCCTCCTACTTCCCCCTCACCGCCCGCATGACCCCGCAATGGCACCGTGAAAGCGCGAATCAGCAGACGGTGGACGTCGTCCCGGGGGACACGGCGAGCGGCACCGTCCAGCGGACGCTGACCGAGTCGGGGTTCGATCTGTCGGGGATGGATCTGTGGATGGCGGGCACGCTCTACAAGAACATCTCCTTCGTGCTCCTGCCCTCCTCGGACGAGAACGCCCAGTGGCACTTCGAAGCCGCGTTCGTCCGGTTCGACAACATCGCCAACAACGAATGGCTCAATTTCAAGTTCGGCAAGTTCGAGCTCGACAACCTGATCTCCGAAAAGCGCTTCCTCTTCCTCTCGGGCAACGGCGGCTCGTATCTGAGCTACCACTACGTGCCGCCCGGTGAGGCGTCGAACGATTTCGGCATCGGCGACAACCAGATCGGGATGGAGCTGTCGGGTCACTCGGAGAACAGCTACACCCGGTACGGGCTTGCGATCCTCAGCGGCACCGACGGTAATCCCGACATCGGCGAGGCCCCGAGCTACGACGCCGACCTGACCCTGAGCCAGGCCTGGGACGCGGGCGCACTCGGCGTTCAGCGCCTGGGATTGTTCGCCTACCTCGGCCAGCGCCCCACGTACTACGAGACCTCCGGCGGGGCGGCCATTCCGGGCACCGGCGCCGGGAACAAGGGGTTCTACCGCGTCGGCCTCGCCGGGGACTTCTTCCTCGGCAACAACCTCGAGTTCATGCCGTTTTTCATGCACGCGTACGACAACGCGTACCTGGGCACCAATACGCCGTCCAACGTGGCGCTCCCGGCGGGCGCACAGGCGCCCACGTGGAACGGCGCGTTCCTGGAGTCGCACTACTACGTGAATCCGCAGCTGGTCTTCCTGGGTCGCTATGAGGCGATCCGGATGTCCCAGCAGGCGGTCAGCGGCACGCCGAGCGATCTGGGCAATCAGGACGCCCTGAGCCTCGGCGCCCGCTGGTACCCGATCATGTTCAGCCGGGCCGGGCTGGCATGGGACGGGGAGTGGTCGATCGTGAAGACCAACACCGGGGGACCGGCCGCGTGGAGCAACAGCGTGATGATCGCCCTGGACTTCGACTTCTAAGAGAGGGAGGCCGCACATGAGACACCAGTCGCCAGTCGCCGCCCTCGTGACCGCCGCGGCGGTTCTCTTGCTGGCGGGCGCGACGTCCGCCGCCGCCCAGGAGAGCCACATCGGCAACCTCACGGGCCACGCGGCGTCCGGGAAGAAGCTGTACCGGCGCTACTGCGTCGGCTGTCACGGCCCCGACGGGGACGGCAACGGGGAGAACGCGCAGTGGATCGATCCCAAGCCCCGGGACTTCACCGCCGGCCTGTTCAAGTGCCGCTCGACGCCCACGGGCAGCCTGCCCACGGATCAGGACCTCTTCAACGCGATGTCCCGCGGGTTCGTGACCACGAACATGCCCATGTGGCTGCCGCTCGCGGCGCAGAACCGGGCCGACCTCGTGGCGTACATCAAGACCTTCTCGCCGCGTTTCGCGACCGAGAAGCCGGGGACGCCCATCACGATCCCGCCGGAGCCCGCCGTCACGATCGACGGCATCCTGCGGGGGCGCGCCACCTTCCAGAAGCTCGAATGCTGGAAGTGTCACGGCCCCACCGGTCACGGAGACGGCCCCTCGGCGTCCACGCTGACCGACAGCAAGGACAACCCCATCCTGCCCTACAACTTCGCGGCCGGCCTCCCGCGGTTCATGTGCGGGGCGACCAACCAGGACGTCTATCGGGACTTCATGACCGGGCTCGACGGGTCTCCCATGCCGTCCTTCGCCGACCAGCTCCAGCCGGCGGAGGCCTGGGACCTGGTGCACTTCCTGCGGACCCTGCAGCCTTTGGATACGCCGGAGGCGCTCATCTGGAGGCAATGGGTGGCGACGCACGGAAGTGAGCTCAAGCCCATCGGCCCGGACAACGGCGGGAAGTGAGCGTTACCCGAACCGTCAGGATGAAAGGACTGCAGACGATGCGCATCACGAGAATCGCAATGCTCGCCGGCGCGGCGCTCGGCGCCTCCGCCGTGGCGGGGGTGGCCGCGCCGCATAACGCGACCGGCACGGTGACCGGAGTCGTCACCTACACCGGCACGCCCCCCAAGATGAAGCCGATCGACATGTCCAAAGAGCCGACCTGCGCCAAGCAGCACGCCACGCCGGTGATGACCGAAAGCGCCGTCACCGGGCCCGGCAACACGCTGGGCGACGTCGTCATCTATGTCTCGGCCGGGGACCAGGGCGGCGGCACGGCGCCGGCGCAGCCCGTCCGCTACGATCAGAAGGGTTGCCAGTACCTTCCGCACGTGGCCGTGATGGAGGCCGGGCAGCCGCTCGAGATCTACAACGACGACGAGACGTCCCACAACATCCACCCGATGCCCAAGCTGAACTCGGAGTGGAACAAGTCGCAGCCCCCCGGCACCCCCCCGATCCACACCACCTTCGACAAGGCCGAGTTCATTCCCGTGAAGTGCAACGTGCATCCCTGGATGCACGGATATTTCGCGGTGCTGAACACGTCCCACTACACGGTGTCGGGGCCCGACGGGACGTTCAAGCTCGAGGGCCTGCCGCCGGGCAAGTACACCTTGACGGCGTGGCAGGAGCGCTTCGGGACCCAGACCGCGGACGTGACGATCACGGGGTCCGAGACGCAGACGGTGAAGTTCGTCTTCAGGGCCACGCCCTACTAACTCAGGGGGTCCGGTGGGCAAGCTTTTCGCGGTCACGGTGGCCATTCTGACCATCGTGTCCGCCGGGATCTTCATGCTCCATATCTGGTGGCTCCCCCCCGACGTCTCGGTGCTCGGGACGGGGATCGACCACCAGATCAATGAGACGATGATGGCGTCGGGCGTGCTGTTCGTGGGTGCGCAGCTCGCCCTCGCCGCCTTCGTCTGGCAGTCCGCCGGATCGTCGGCGCCCATCAGGATCTTCCCCGGCGGCGCCACCCCGATGGTGGTGACCGCCGTGGTCCTGGTGGGCATCGAGGTCCTGGTGCTCACGCTGGTGGGATCGAAGATCTGGGCCGGCCTCTTCATGGTGCAGGCCCCGAAAGGCGCCCTCCAGGTGGACGTCCAGGCGGAACAGTTCGCCTTCTACTTCCGGTATGCGGGACCCGACGGGAAGTTCGGCGCGATGGACCCCGCCAAGATCTCGGACGCCAACAACAACTTCTTCGGCCTCGACCCGGCGAACGACACCACCGCGCGGGATGACATCATCTCCGGCTCGCTGGCGATCCCGGTCAACCGGCCCATCCTCCTGACCCTGCATTCCCGGGACGTGGGACACGCGTTCTACGTGCCCCAGCTCCGGATCCAGCAGGACTTCGTGCCCGGCCTCGTCATCCCGATCCACTTCACGGCCACCACGGTCGGCAAGTATGAGCTGGTCTGCACGCAGCTCTGCGGCCTGGGGCACTACAACATGCGGGCCTACGTCGAAGTCATGTCCGACTCGGACTTCGCCCAATGGCTCAAGACCCAGGCGAACCAATGACCACTCCGGTGCGCGAAACCGTCGCCAAGATTACCGAGCTGAAGCACACGCCCCCGCAGGGCTTCCTGCGGAAGTACGTGTTCAGCCTCGATCACAAGGTGATCGGACGGCAATACCTGGACCTGGCGCTGGTGGCGGTGATCACGGGGATGGTGCTGTCGTGGCTGATGCGCCTCCACCTGGGGTACCCCGCCGCGTCCATTCCCGCGCTCGGTGCCGCCAACCCTTCCCTGATGACCCCCGAGTTCTACCTCCAGCTGATGACGATGCACGGCACCATCATGGTGTTCTTCGTGCTCACCACGGCGCCGTTCGCGGGGTTCGGCAACTTCTTCCTGCCCATCCAGGTGGGCGCCGAAGACATGGCGTTCCCGCGGTTCAACATGATGTCGTTCTGGGTGACGTTCCTGGCGTTCCTGGTGCTGGTCTCGTCGTTCTTCATCCCCGACGGGCCCGCCTTGTCGGGCTGGACCGCCTATGCGCCGCTCTCCGCCATCGGCAAGGACGCGGGGCCGGGGCAGGGCCTGGGCCAGACCCTGTGGGCGGTCTCCATCGCCCTCTTCTGCGTGGGCCAGCTCCTCGGCGCCCTGAACTTCATCGCCACCACGCTCGACCTCCGGACCAAGGGGATGTCCCTGACCCGGCTGCCCTTCTCCACCTGGGCCTGGTTCACCACCTCGGTCATCGGCCTCATCGCCTTCTCGGTGCTCCTCCCGGCCTGCATCCTGTTGATCCTCGACCGGGTGGCCGGCACCAGCTTCTTCCTGCCGGCCGGCCTGGTCTTCAACGACCAGGTCCAGCCCCACTCCGGCGGATCGCCGCTGCTCTGGCAGCATTTGTTCTGGTTCTTCGGACACCCCGAGGTCTACATCGCCATCCTGCCGGGGATCGGCATCGTCTCGCACATCCTGCCCGCGTTCACCCGCAAGCCGCTGCTCGGGCCCCGGGTGCTCATCGGCTGCATGGTCGCGATCGGCTTCCTGAGCTACACCGTGTGGGGCCACCACATGTTCCTGAGCGGGATGAATCCCTTCTCGGCCATCCTGTTCTCGATCCCCACGCTCATCATCACCATCCCCGCCACCATCGTCACGCTGCTCTGGATCGGGTCCATTTACGGCTCGCGCCTCCGGCTGACCGCCGCGTCGCTGTTCTGTCTCGGCTTCGTGTCCGTGTTCGTGTCCGGCGGCATCAGCGGATTCTTCCTGGCCCAGCCGTCCATCGACACCTACCTCCACGGCACCTACTTCGTGGTGGGGCACTTCCATTTCGTGATGGGCGTGGCCGCGATGTTCGGCATCTTCGCGGGGACCTACTTCTGGTTCCCCAAGATGTACGGGCGGATGATGAACGAGACCCTGGGCAAGTGGCACTTCGCCCTGACCTTCATCGGGGTGTACTGCATCTTCATGCCGATGCACTACCTCGGCCTGGCCGGGAACGTCCGCCGCTACGCGAGCTTCACGGACGACTACCTCCAGCCGCTCCTCCCGGTCCACAAGTTCATCACCATCGCCGCGCTCTTCACCGGCGCGGTACAGCTCCTGTTCTTCGTCAACCTGATCTGGAGCCGGTTCAAGGGCGCCCCGGCCACCGACAACCCCTGGGAGGCCACCTCCCTCGAATGGAGCACCAGCTCGCCGCCCCCGTTCGACAACTTCGGCGGCCGGCATCCGGTGGTGACCCGGGGCCCGAACGAGTACGGCGCACCCGGAGCCAGCGACCATCTGATGCAGGCCGGAGGCGCCTAGCGTGACGGCGCCCGCCGCGCACGCCCCGGGCGTGACCCCCACCCCCACCTCCACACCCGCCCGGACCGGCGTCTGGGTGGGAATGGCCGCGATTTCGATGTCCTTCGCGGCCTTCACCAGCGCCCTCATCGTCCGCGAGGGGCCGGGATCGGACTGGCAGCACTTCCGCCTTCCGCCGGTCCTGTACGTCAACACGCTGGTGCTCCTCGCGTCGAGTGCCCTGCTCGAAGTCTCCCGGCGGCGCCGGCGCGCCGGGGCCCCGGCCCGGGGCTGGCTCGCCGGGAGCGGCCTCCTCGGCGTCCTGTTCCTGGCGGGGCAGATCCTGGCCTGGCGCGCACTCGCGGCCCAGGGGGTCTTTCTGGCCACGAGTCCGTCCGGCGCGTTCTTCTACGTGCTGACGGTGGTCCACGCGGTTCACGTGCTCGGCGGGCTCGCGGGGCTGGCCTATGCCTATGGGCGGCTGGTCCGGACTCCGGTCTCCGCGGCCGGCGTGCTGACGGCGGCCGCCACGTACTGGCACTTCATGGCCGCGCTCTGGCTGTACGTCCTGTTCGTGCTCGTCGCCCGCATTTGAGCGGTCACCAGGAAGGGGAGGAGCCGTGAGTCAAGCGGAGCTCGTGATGGGAGGAGGCCACGGGGCGGTCGCCGAAGAGTCCCCGTATGGGATCCAGTCCAAGAAGCTGGCGATGTGGCTCTTCATCATGGCCGACGCCGCCACGTTCGGGGCCGTCCTGTTCGCGTACGGGTACGAGCGGCTGGCCAGTCCCAACTGGACCCGGCCCTTCGACTTCTTCCCGAGCATCGTGAACGGCCTGCTGATGACGGTCATCCTCCTGACGTCGAGTCTCACGATGCTGGGAGCGGTGCGGAGAGCGGCGGAAGGCAAGATGGCGGCCTGCCAGAAGTGGCTCGGCATCACGATGGTGCTGGGGATCGCGTTCGCGGCCCTGCACCTCCGCGAGTGGTTCAAGATGTTCGGAGAAGGGTGGAGCCCGTCCCGGAACCCCACCGGCGGCTCCGCGCTCTTCGGCGCCACCTTCTTCAGCATCACGGGGCTCCATCTCTTCCACGTGGTCAGCGGCGTCGTGGCCCTCGCCGTGGTCGGTCTCCTCTTCCGGCGGGGCCGCCTGAACGCCGGGCACGTGGAGACGGTCGGGCTCTACTGGCACTTCGTGGACCTGGTCTGGATGTTCGTCTTCCCGCTCGTCTACCTGATGAACGCGCGCTGACCGGAAAGGGATGCCCATGGATGGCGGAGCGCAGCTGAAAGAGCCGACCCTGAAGGGGTACACGGCGGTGTGGGCGGGCCTCGTCGCGATCGTGGCGGTGGAGGCCGTTCTGGCCTACTCCCATCTGTCCACCGGGACCCTCCTCGCGTGCCTCCTGGTGCTGGCGTTCATCGAGGCCACGATCGGGCTCCTCTACTTCATGCATCTCAAGTACGAGCGCTCGATTCTGTTCTGGAGCATCGTGCCGGTGATGGTGTTCGTCTTCCTGTTCATGGACCACATCTGGCCCGACGCGCTCCGCGCCCTGCACATGCGGCCCCCGACGCCCTGAGCGCCCCGTGAACCACGTGATGATGCAGCTGATGCGGACGATGATCGGCGGGGCGATCGTCCTGGTCGTGCCCGCCTTCGCCGTCTGCGCGGGCGTCACCTACCTGGCCTACCGCCGGCGCGGGGGCGGCGGGCCGGACTAGCGGTCCCGGTCGAAGGCGGGCGTCCGCGCCTCCAGCGTGAGGCGGGGCAGGCCCGCGATGCGCACCAGTGCCCGCTGCGCGCCGCGCGCCAGGGCGTCCCCCAGGCTCCCTTCCCCCGTCACCGCCGGACCCACTTCGCCCTTCAGCCAGCGTGAGAGCTCGTCCAGGTCCGAGTCCGACAGCGTGGTGATCTCGAGCCGGCACACGTAGTAGTAGCGCCCCGCGGACCGTGGAAAGAGCCGGACGCTGAAGGGGCGCTCCAGCGCCGCTTCGAGCAGCTCGGGACCGGGGAAGCGCTTCACCTCCCCGGTGCTCCGGTAGAGGACGAAGTCGTCGGCCAGGGGGTCGTGCCGGACCACCGCGTCCCACGCCGCGTCGCTCACGAACTGGTCGAACCAGGACGAGCGCGAGCGCCACAGCTCGAGCCGGAAGTGCAGGCGCAGGGGAAACCCGGACCGGAGGAGGTCGGGGAGCCGCGGATCGGAGAGCAGGGCACTGGCCTGAACCCGGGGCGTGACCGAGTCCAGGGTGACCGACAGCCCGGGCTTGGCGTCCTGGGCCGCCGCCCCGGCCGCCCCGGCCGCGCCCCCCAAAAGGAGCAGGAGCCCACCCAGGACCCGGCGGTGCACTAGAAGCGGTGGCTGAGGCGAAGGGTGAGCCGCACCGGCTGGCCCAGCGTCACCGCCTTGGCGGCGTAGAGCCCGATCCCGCCCCAGTCGATGCCCAGCCCGAGATCCGCGATCCAGGAGCCGATCGTCGGCAGCCGGTTGGAGGGGATCCGGCCGGGGCCGCTCCCCACCAGCCAGGCCTGCCCGGCGTCGCCGAAGACCACCAGGTCGGGTCCCTCCAGCCGGTACAGGAGCCCCGACTCCGGCTGGTCCTCGCCCGGGTCGTACGCCCAGCGGAGGTTGATGTGGCCCCGGTACTCACCCTGGAAGAGCAGGAGCCGGTCGCAGGCCGCCGGCTGGCTCGCGCCGAAGGCGGGATCCACGATCTCCTTGTTGCAGGCCGAGTAGCGGAAGGGGTAGCCGGCCATCGGATCCGGGCCGCCCAGGCTCAGGCGATCCTGGAGCGGCAGGGGGTCTCCGCCCAGCCAGCCGCCGGCGACCATCCGCAGGTTGGCACGCCCGAACGAGCCGATCCGCGCGTACCGCCGGACGTCGAGGAAGAGCCGCGAGAAGGCGTACGACCCGTCCGTGGGAAGGGCGGGGCGCACGAAGGCGGGCACGCCGTCCTGGGGGCGGACATCGGGGGACGCCGAGTGCTCCACGCGCGCCCGCGCCCACCACCCGGTGGTCGGCTCGTCGGGATCGTTCCGGGTGTCGAGCGTCAGGCCCAGGACCAGGCTGTGGTAGTGCCCGCCGTCGATCGGCGGGTTGGGGCGCCAGGTCTCGTCGTTCCGGAACAAGGTCCAGGGATCGCGCGAGTCGGTGGACCGCTCCGACTCCCGGCGATACTCGACATAGGCCTGCAGCTGCCGCTCCGGCTGGGCCGACAGCCGCACGGCCAGTCCCTGGTTTTCGTAGTAGTCGCGGTAATCGCGGTGGAAGAGGAACGAGGCCCATCCCACCTCCGCCCCGGTGAGGGTCCAGTCCTCGACGGGCGTGACCACGTTGAAGGCCCGGAACGACAGGCTCACCGGCCGGTATTCGCCCCGGCGCGCCTCGGCGTGGAGGCGGTAGCCCAGGTCGCTGCGGCTTCCGGAGAGGTCTCCCGCGCTCCGGAACACGCCAACGGCGTCGAGCCGGAGGTGGTCGAGCGGATCCGCCTGCCAGTCGAACACGGGGCCGAAGACGAGCGGGAGGCCCTCGACGCGGTCGTAGGTGCCGCCCGTGGCGATGGTGAGGGCGGACCGGGTCCCCGCGGTGGTGAACGCGTATTCCGCGGCGAACTGGCCGTAGCGGCGCCGGAGATTGGGGGCGTATTGGAGGGTGTCGCCGCGAACGCGGTACCCCAGGGGCTCGTAGTACGCGCGCGCGCTGCCCTCCACCCGGGCGCTGTCCGCGCCGGTGAGCTCGCCGCCCAGTACCAGCACGGTGCCGGTGACGTCGGCGCCGGGGCGGAGCGCGAGGTCGCCGTTGATCACGAGCAGGGATCCGTCGATGCGGCCCGCCAGGATCACGGGCCCGTTGCGCACCGCCACGTCGCCCCGCCAGACGGCGCCCGCGGGAATCTCGGTGCGCCCCACGAGCCGGCTCGTGGTCCGCGCGTTGAAGAACTGGATGGCCGAGTCGGCCACCTGGCGGGCCAGCTCGGGGGGGGTGAAGTGAACGCCGCTCGCTTCGGGGTTGATGACGATGGCGGTGTCCTGCGCCCGCGCGCGCGCGGCCCCGAGGACCAGCACGGCGCCCAGCGCCCGGAAAGTGCGGTTCATGGCGTGAGGGTCCGGGGCGGCTCGATGCCGAGCCGCCGCATCCGGCGGTAGAGGTTGGCGCGGTCGGTGGACAGCTTGCGGGCCGCGTCGGCGACGTTGCCCCGCGCGGCCGACAGCGCGCGGGTGATGAGCGACTGCTCGTAGCGGTCGAGGGCCTCCGCGAGCGCCACGTCCTCCCAGCCGGAGGCGGCGGGCGCGGGCGCGGACCCGTCCCGGGGCAGGACCCGGAGCACGTCGTCCGCCGTGACGGTGCCGCCGGCCGCGAGGATCGCGAGGCGCTCCACCGAGTTCGCGAGCTCCCGGACGTTGCCCGGCCAGGGGTAGGTCGCGAGGAGCTGCACGGCACCGGTATCGAGCTCCACGCGCCGCCCGAGCCGGGCGGTCTGCCGCCCGGCGAAGTGGCGGATCAGGGCGGGCACGTCGCCCGCCCGCTCCCGGAGCGGCGGAAGGTGGACCGGAATGACGTTGAGCCGGAAGAGCAGGTCCTCCCGGAACTGGCCCGTGCTCACCGCCCGGGTCAGGTCCTTGTTCGTGGCGGCGATGACCCGGACGTTGACGGTGATCGGCTTTTCCCCGCCGATCCGCTCGATCACGCCGGTCTCGAGCACCCGGAGCAGCTTCGCCTGCGCCTCGGCGCCCAGGTCGCCCACTTCGTCCAGGAACAGCGTGCCGCCGTCGGCCAGCTCGAAGCGGCCCAGGCGCCGCTCGGTGGCCCCGGTGAAGGCCCCGCGCTCGTGTCCGAACATCTCCGATTCCACCAGGTCCTTCGGGATCGCCGCGCTGTTGACCGTGACGAAGGGACGCGCCGCCCGCCCGCTCTGGCGGTGGATGGCGGAGGCGACGAGCTCCTTGCCGGTTCCCGATTCCCCGGTGATCAACACCCGGGCCTCGGTGGGCGCGAGGCGGGCGATGAGCGTGCGCAGCTCCTCCATCGCCGGCGAGGTCCCGACCAGCAGATCGCTCTGCCCCAGCGCCTCCCGCAGGCGCCGGTTCTCGGCCAGGGTGCGGGCCAGCTCGAGGGCTCCCCGCACCGCCACGAGCACGCCCTCGGGCGTCAGCGGCTTCTCGAGGAACTGGAACGCGCCGAGCTTCGTGGCCCGCACCGCGTCGGCCAGGGAGGCCTTGCCGCTCATCATCACCACGGGCAGGTCGGGAGCGCGCTGCTTCAGCCGCTCGAGCGTGGCCAGACCGTCCAGCTCGCCCGGCATCATCAGGTCGAGCAGGACCACGTCCGGGGGCGACTCGGCGAGCGTGGCGAGGCCGGCGGCGCCGTTCGGCGCGTCGGCGGTCTCGAATCCCTCGCCCTGGAGCAGGGCGCCCACCATCCGGCGGATGTTGGCTTCGTCGTCGATGAGGAGGATGCGTGAGGTCATAGGGGCAGGGTGACGGTGAAGGTGGCGCCGCCGCCGGGCGTGTCGGCGAGCGCCACGGCGCCGCCGTGCGCCTCGACGGTCTGGCGCACCAGCGCCAGCCCCAACCCGGTGCCGTCGGACTTGGTCGTGAAGTACGGCTCGAACAGGCGGGCCTTGAGGTCCCGGGGCACGCCGGGACCGTGGTCGGCGAGGCTGACCTCGAGACCCCCGCCGGCGGGGGCGGGTCGCACCATCACGTCGATCCGCCCCGTGCCCTGCATCGCCTCCGCGGCGTTCCGGAGGAGATTCGCGAAGGCCCGGCGGAGCGGCTCGTAATGGGCCGTGAGATGACGCCGGTCCCCCGAGATCGACACGTCCACCGTGACGCCGGGCGGGACCGCCGTGCCGCCGAGCTCCTGGAGCAGCTCGACCAGATCCACGTCCGACGGCGGACCCTCCGGGAGGCGGCCGAAATCGGCGAACTCGCGCGCCAGGCGCTCGAGCCGGTCGGTCTCCGCACCCATTACCTCGACCGCCGTCGCCGTCCGGCCGTTGGCGCGGTCGGGGTTCGCGAGGGAGCGCTCCAGCTGGTCCACCGCGATGCGCATCGACGTGAGCGGATTCTTGATCTCGTGGGCTACCCGGCGGGCCACTTCGCGGAAGGCGCGGAGGCGCTCGGACTCGAGCTCCCGCTCCCGCGCCGTTTCGAGCGCCACGGCCAGCTCCCGCACCGCCTGCCGGAGCGCCTCGAACTCCGGGGCGCCGCGGGGCGGCGGACCGGCCGGGAGGGGCTCCCGGCGGCGGATGAGGCGCGTCCACCCCACGAGCTCGTCGATGGGCCGGGAGAGCTGCCGGGACAGATGCCCGGCCACCCGCACCGCCACGAAGAGCACCACCACCCCCAGCACGATGATCACCGCGGCGAACCCCGCCGTGGAGTAATCGCGCAGGGTCTCCGCCCGTTGGGCCAGCGTGAGTGAGGAAGAGATGCGGTCCAGGTGCTGGTCCAGGGCCCGGCGCTCCCGTGGGGAGAACCGGGTCGTGTCCACGACCCGGAGCATCGCCCGCGCCGACGAAGCCACCCCTTCGAGGGAGGCCCGCGCTCCCGCCATCGGGCCAGCCGCCCGGACCGACAGCACGAGCCCGATCACCGCCATCCCGGTGGGAATCGCCGTCATCGCCACGAGGATCACGAAGATCCGGCGGCGGAAGGGGAGTGCCATATTGGTTCCAGGAATCTACGGGATCGTCCGGGGTGCGACAATTCGACACAGGAGCACGGATGCGAAGCCATACCCATTACCTCTGGTTCAACACGAAGCGGCGTCAGGAGATCATCGACGTCACCGATAGCGTCGCCGCGCAGGTGGCGGCCTCCGGCGTCCAGGAGGGGCTGGTGCTCGTTTCGGCGATGCACATCTCGGCTTCGGTGTTCGTGAACGATCACGAGTCGGGACTTTGGCAGGACATACTCGGCTGGCTGGAGGGGACCATCGCGCCGTGGGAGCCGACCCGCTACCGGCACAACGAGACGGGGGAAGACAACGCCGCGGCGCACCTGCGGTCGCTGACGGTCGGGCACGAGGTCATCGTTCCCGTCACGGCCGGGAAGCTCGACCTGGGTCCCTGGCAGCGGGTGTTCTATGGCGAGTGGGACGGACAGCGCAAGAAGCGCGTCATCATTAAGGTGCTGGGGGACTAGTCAAATGCGGGCAAGTCTTTTATAATTAATGGGTTCCGGCGGACGGCGACTGAAGTGCGGTGGGGTCGCTTGCCCGGCCGTGACCAGGGGTATGACCGGTGCAGCGCTAATGCGCTCCCCCTTCCCCTTCCGGCGCGCCTGACGCGCCCCGGGCCCCGCAGCGGGCCCCCACAGACCACCGCGCACTCTTGCCCGCCGCACACGCGAACTCCGCGTCACTGCTTCTCCCACAACAGAGAAGGCGGGCCCCAGGGAGCCCAACGGCTTCCACTAAGGACAATTGATGCAACAGCCTCACGCGCACCTGCCACGGCCGGCTCACAAAGAGCCGCCCGCGCACGCCCCCAACGCCGCACTCCTCATCGATTTCGACAACGTCACCATGGGCATCCGGTCGGACCTCCAAAGCGAGCTCCGCCGTCTGCTTCAGTCGGAAATCATCCGGGGCAAGGTGGCGGTCCAGCGAGCGTACGCGGACTGGCGGCGGTATCCGCAGTACATCGTTCCTCTCTCCGAATCCTCCATCGATCTGATCTTCGCGCCGGCCTACGGCTCCAACAAGAAGAACGCCACCGACATCCGGCTCGCCATCGACGCCCTGGAGCTGGTGTTCACCCGGCCCGAGATCGGCACGTTCATCCTGTTGTCGGGAGACTCGGACTTCTCCTCACTGGTGCTCAAGCTCAAGGAATACGGGAAGTACGTCATCGGCGTGGGCATCCGGGAGTCGTCGAGCGATCTCCTGATCCAGAACTGCGACGAGTATTACTCCTACAACGAGCTGGCCGGATTCCAGAAAGAAAGCGACATCGTTCACCAGCGCTGGGACGCCTGGGAGCTCGTCGTCGAGGCGGTGAAGCAGATGACCGCCCACAACGACGTGATGCGTTCCGACCGGCTCAAGCAGGTGATGCAGGAAATCGACCCGGGGTTCGACGAGAAGGACGCCGGGTTCTCGCGGTTCACGAAGTTCGTGCAGGAAGCCTCCCGGCGGGGTCTCATCGGTCTCACCCGCCGCGACAACGGGCAGTTCGAGATCTCCCTCGGCGGCAACACCGGCGAGCCGGCCGCGCAGCCGGGCGGCGGTCCCCCGGCGGACGAGCCGCCGGCTCGGGAGCCGAGCCCGCGCCGTGGATCGCTGGTCGGGGAGGCGTTCGGCTTCCTCAAGAGTGCGCTGGGTCCGTCTCACGACGGGGAGGCCGGGATGGCGCCGGCGGCGCCGGCACGGGACGAGGTCGGGGACCAGGCCGAGACGGCTCCCGCGGCCGCCGCGGCCGCCGCGGCGGCCCCGACGCCGACGCACGAGGAGGAGGACGAGCCGCCCATGCCGCTGAGCTCGGCCCCGCCTCCGCCGTATTCGACGCACCCGACGGCGGGCGGAGTGCCGGCACGCAGCGCCCGGTTCCGGCGGGGATCAAAGGGAGGTCCGCGCGCCGGCGCTCCCGGCGTCCCTCGCGTCGGGGTGGTCGAGGGCGACTCGGGCTCCCGTTCAGCGACGTCGACGCCGGCACGCGGCCCGGATGGCGGGTCCGGCGATTCGGCCGGCCGGGGCGAAGGCGGCGAGCGGCGGGAGCGCGGCGAGCGGTCCCGCGGCGGCCGGGGCGGGGGTCGGGGCCGGGGCGGTCCGCGGACCGGCGACCGCCCGGAGGGCTCGACCGCGGAGCGGCAGGACCGCGGGGGTCGGAGCCGGCGCGGAGGCCGGGGCCGGGGGCCCCGGAACGACGAACGCCGCGAGGGCGGGGAGCCGTCGTACCGCCATTCGACTGAAGCGCCGCGGCAGGACAGCGTCGCCGCGGCACCGCCGCCGCCCCCTCCCGCTCCCAGGCCGGCCCCTGAGGCTGACACCTCGGGGGAGTCGTTCTGGACCCGGGTCAAGCGCGGGTTGACCGGCGGCACGTGACCGGCCGGCCTCTTCCGGCGGAGTTCTACGCGCGACCGACGGAGTCGGTCGCGCGTAGGCTTTTGGGGAACCAGCTGGTGAGCGAAATCGGCGGGACGCGGACAATGGGGCGCATCGTGGAGACCGAGGCGTACCTCGGTCCCGACGACCCCGCCTGTCACGCCTGGAAGGGCCGGAGGTCCGAGGCGGTCGAGTCGCTCTACGGGCCCCCCGGCACGGCCTACGTCTACTTCACCTATGGGATGCACTGGTGCCTGAACGCCGTCACGAGGCGGGAAGGCTTCCCGGCCGCGGTGCTGATCCGGGCACTCGAGCCCGTTTCCGGCCTCACGGCCATGCGGCGGCGGCGGGGAGGGGTTCCGGACCGGCGGCTCTGCGCCGGCCCGGCGATGCTCTGTGAGGCCCTGGGGGTGACCGGGAAGGAGGACGGCGTCTCGCTGGCGCGGGGGAGACTGCGGATCCTGGCCGACCCGGACCGCGGCCGGGTGCGGGTGTCCGCGGGGCCGCGCGTGGGGATTTCGCGGGCGGTGGACTGGCCGCTGCGCTTCCGGGTCGCGGGGTCGCCCTGGGTCAGTTCTGCTCGGTGATGTCTTCCTTCGAGCTGCCGAGCGAGTACCGGATGCCGCCCAGGATGCTGAAGCTGGGCCCGTCCAGCATGAACTGCTGAGCCGACGAGGTGACGGTGGCCTGTCCGAAGAGTCCGAGCCGGCCGAAGTTGAGCTGGATGCCCGCCATCGCCCACGCGAAGGCCTTGCTGGCCTGATCGCTCGCGGCTTGTGCCGCGAGGCTCGAATCGGACGCGCTGGCGCAGGTGGTGGTGGCGTCCACGCCGCTGCAGTCGATGGTGGGGCTCAGGATCTGGACGATCGCGAACCCGCCGCCCACCAGGGGCTGGATGTGCCCGTCGACGGGCATCGCCAGGACGCCGAGGGCCAGGCGCCGGACGTTCGAGAAGGAGGCGTTGCGGAGTCCGCTTCCGGAGTTCGCGTCCGTGATCTGGGCCACCGCGTTGGTGCTGAAGAAGGCCTGCTCGTACGACAGGTAGAGCGCCGTCCGCTTGCCGGTGATCAGCCAGTGCCCACCGACCATCGGATCGAAGTGCAGAGACTGGACGTTCGTTTTGTAACCGAACGCTCCGCCCTGAACCCCCCAGTACCACTGGTATTGGTGGCTGGATTGCTGGGCGGCGAGAGGGCTCGAGACGAGCACCGCCGCGAGAGCGAAACGGGACAAACGCGACACCGGCTTCATCGGATACCTCCCTAAGAGGCTCCGAAGGTAATAATCTAGGCTGTTGCGCACAAGCAGGTTAAGCCAGTATGTCGCGAAACTACTTGAGGTCCGGCTCGGCGTGATGAGAATGTAGCGACACTGTCGATATACTGTATTCTGTCAAATCAGCCTCAGTTGGCCCCCCACCTTCTTGAAAGCCTCAAGGACGAAGTCCAGGTCGTCGCGGGTGTGGGCGGCGGAGACCTGGCAGCGCACCCGCGCGTGTCCCTGGGGCACCACCGGGTACCCGAACCCGGTGACGAACACGCCTTCGTTCAGGAGCATCTCGCTCATTTGAATCGCCTTGGCCGTCTCGCCCAGGATCACGGGGACGATCGGGGTCTCCCCCGGCAAGGGCTTGAACCCGAGCTCGAGCAGACGGCCCCGAAAGTACGTCGCGTTCTCGTGGAGGCGTGTCACCAGCTCCGGGTGGGCCTCCGCGTACTGCACCGCGGCGAGCGCGCTCGCCGCGACGGTGGGCGGGAGCGCGTTGCTGAAGAGCTGGGGGCGCGACCGCTGAGTCAGATAGTCGGTCAGGGACGCGGGGCCCGCCGTGAACCCGCCCGCCGCGCCCCCCAGCGCCTTGCCCAGGGTGGAGGTGATGATGTCCACCTGCCCCAGCAGGCCGAAGTGCTCGGCGGTCCCCCGGCCCGTCTTTCCGAGGACCCCGGTCGCGTGCGAATCATCCATCGCCACCACGGCGTCGTACTTCTTCGCGAGCCCAAGGATGTCCGGGAGCCGCGCGATGTCGCCCTCCATCGAGAAGATCCCGTCCGTGAAGATCAGCCGGAGCCGGGCCCCCGAGGCCGCCCTGAGGCGCTCCTCGAGGTCCGCCATGTCCGAGTGCCTGTAGACCGCGGTCTGGCACTTCGTGATGGCCTTGGCCAGCCGGATCGAGTCGATGATGGAGGCGTGGTTCAGCTGGTCCGAGATGACGATGTCCTGCTCGCCGAGGAGCGTGGGACCGAGCCCCTCGTTGGCGTTCCAGCAGCTGACGTACGAGAGGGATGACTCGCACCCGACGAACCGCGCCAGCGCCTGCTCCAGCTCGCGGTGCACCGTGAAGGTCCCGCAGATGAAGCGAACCGAGCCGGTCCCGGCGCCGAACCGGTCGAGGGCGTCCTTCCCGGCCCGCACCACCTCGGGGACGTTGCAGAGCCCGAGGTAGTTGTTGGAGGAGAGGATGACCACCTCGCCCCGGCCTTCCATCCGCACCCGCGGGCCCTGGGGCGAATCCAGGTAGTTCAGGCGCTTGTAGACCCCGTCCTTCCGGAACTGCGCGATTTCCGAGGTCAGGCGGTCGGCGAAGCTCATGCGATCTCCAGGATGACCTTGCCCGCGTCCCCCGAGCGGATGGCGGCCAGGGCGTCGTCGATCCGGGCCAGCGGGAAGCGGTGGGTGATGACGGGACGGGGATCGAAGAGTCCGGCGGTGAGAAAGCGGCGCATCTGGTGCCAGGTCTGGTACATCTTCCGGCCCACGACGCCGTAGACGGTGATCCCCTTGAAGATGATCTCGGTGGCGAAGTCGATCGGGACCTGGTCCTTCGGGATGCCGAGGAGCTGGACCCGCCCGCCCAGCCGGACCGACGCGAACGCCTGGTGCAGGGCGCTCGGGACGCCGCTCATCTCGCAGACCACGTCGGCTCCCTCGCCGCCGGTGGCCGCGAGCACCGCCGACGTCACGTCCTCCTTCCGGGCGTCGATCGTGACGTGCGCGCCCATCCGCGCGGCCAGCGCGAGGCGCGTGGGGTTCACGTCGGACGCAATGACCTTCGCGGCGCCGGCCGCCCGCGCGATGCCGACCGCGAAGCAGCCGATGGGCCCGCACCCCACGACGAACACCGTGCTCCCCGGGATCTCCGCGGTCAGGACCGTATGGAAGGCGTTGCCCATCGGGTCCATGATGGCCCCGATCTCGGTGGGGATCCCCTCGAGCGGCAGCACGTTGCCGGCGGGCATCGCGATGTAGTCGGCGAAGGCGCCGTCCCGGTCCACGCCGATGATCCGCGTGTTCCGGCAGATGTGGCCGTTCCCCGTCCGGCACTGGAGACAGTGGCCGCAGACGATGTGCCCTTCGGCGGTCACCATCTGGCCCACCGACAGCTCGGTCACGCCCAGACCCACTTTCACGATCTCCCCGGCGAACTCGTGGCCCACGACGACGGGCGGGTGGATCCGGCCCTGCGCCCAGGCATCCCAGTCGGCGATGTGCAGGTCGGTGCCGCACACGCCCGCGTGATGAACCGCGATCAGCACCTCGCCGGCCGAGGCGATGGGATCGGGGACCGTGGTGACGGTGAGACCGGGCGCGCGGCGGTCCTTCACGATGGCTTGCATAGGGCCCGAAGCTAGCGGGAGGTCGCGGGGTCCGGCAAACGCGGGTCCGGAAACGACGAAGGGGCCGGCGTCGGCGCCGGCCCCTTCGTCGTCTCAATTCGGCTTCAGCGGTTGCGGTCGAGCGGGAGGTGACGGTGCGGATGATCGTCGCCGGTCTCGTCGTCCCCGCACCAGCAGTAGGCCCAGATCTTCGCCGGGCGGAGCACCTCGCGCCCCGCGCGGAGAATGATTCCGATGGGCTCTTCATCCAGATATAGCGGCAGACTGGTCATCGCTTGGCTCTATGGGCTCAGGTCTGGAGCCCAAAGTGAGCAAGACATCTGCCACAGGGGCAATACGGTAACTAATTGTTTTTTAATCAGTTACAGAATGACAGGCGGACCTGATTCGTCAATCTGACACGCGCTATGGTGTGTCGTTCTGACGCGGCGGCTTGGTCGCGATGAAACCTCCACTCCCGCGCCGCTTTCGTCGATCCACGGGCCAGTCCGAGTAGTGGGCCTGCAGGGAATCGAGAGGAAGGACCCGGGGCGCGTCAGGGCCCACACCGAGGACGACGTGGACGCCGCCCGGCGTGGTGCAGGCCTGGAGCCCCCGCATCAGGGACTCACGCGCGGCACCGTCGGCCGATGAGACCGCGACGGCGTCCACCACGACGAAGGCGGGCCGCAGGTCGGGGAGCCACCCGCCGAAGTGCACCACCAGCGCCTGAAAGCGTCCGGCCAGCTGTTCCGCGACGGCGCGCCCCTCCGCCGCTTCGACGGCGCCCAGGTCCTGATCCAGGAGAAACACCTCCGCGTCGTGGGCGGCGATGAACAGCGCCTGGGGCAGGGCCGCGGCTCCGATGACGAGCGCCAGATCGCCGACTTCGAGCAGCCGTGCCCGCTGGGCCACCGGATCGTCGGCCTCGAGTCCCCAGTGCGTGGGCGACCGCTGGGCGGTGCGGAGGGCCCGGTGATTCTGCGCCCAGCGCCGGAACGACGGGAGCTTGAGGCGCCGGGTGATGATCCGGTCCACGTGCTCGAGGAGGAGCACCTCCGTGAGCAGGTACTGCTCCGCGCCGGACTCGAGCTCCCGCACCGCCTCATCCCCGATCCGGAGCAGCTCCTCCCGCGGCAGGGTGTTCTTGTACTCCTCGATCCGCTGGAGCAGGAACTCCTGGTACTCCTGCTTCTGGGACCGGGGCGGCCGCCGGGTGGGTCCGGCGGCGTGCGGGGAGCCCTGCGCGACGGTGTTCAGCACGGCTCGACGTGCACCGTGACTTCGTGGAGTCCGAGCTCGTGGCGGAGCCGGCCTTCGACGTGATCGGCGATGCCGTGCGCCTGCGCGACGGTCGCGGCGCCATCCACCGCGATGGTGAGCTCCGCGTACCGGACGGGGGCACCGGCGCGGGACCGGATCCCGTACGCCCCCCGGACCCCGTCTACCTCGCGGGCTACGCGCTCGATGTCCCCGGTGGGGAGGGCCCGTTCGTCCACCAGGACGGGCACGATCCGGATGAGGATCCGGTACGCCACGGCGAGGATGGCGGCGACGACGACGATGGCGATCACCGGGTCCACCCAGCGCCGGCCCTGGCGCGCGAGGAGCACGGCGCCGATGACGCCGAGGGTGAGCACGACATCGGCCCGGGTGTGGTCGGAGTCGGCGTTCAGGATCTCGCTCTCGAGCTCCCGCCCCCGCCGGCGCTCGTACCAGGCCACCCCCGCGTTTACGGCGAGGGTGCCGGTGAGCACGATGATCTGCGGATCGGTGACGGTGGGGGCGGGAGCGAATCCGGTGAGCCGGTTCACGGCTCCCCGCAGGAGCTCGAAGGAGCTGACGCACAGGAAGCCCACCATCGCGAGGGCGCCGAGGGTTTCGAACTTCCCGTGACCGTAAGGGTGCTCCTCGTCGGGGGCTTTGGCGGCGACCGCGGTGACGATCAGCGCCAGGACGTTGTTCGCGGCGTCGATGGCGGAATCGAGTGCGCTCCCCAGAATGCCGAGGGAGCCGGAGCGCGCGCCGATCACGGCCTTCACCGCCACCACCGCGAGGTTCGCCGCCAGGATGCCGACCAGGACCCGACGGATCGCGTCGGTCCGCGCACGCGCGTCGGTCGGGGTCGCCGGCATCCGTGCAAGGTTGTAAGACGGCCTGGATTCGTCAATTGGAAGGGCAGGCGTCAGGGGTCAGGCGCCGGTGGCCAGAGGACCAATGTGACCCCCTGACCCCGTACCCCGACCCGGCTTGACATAATTTAGATGTTATTCTAAATATCTCACCGTGCGCGACCACCTGTTCCGGGCCCTCGCCGACCCCACCCGCCGGAAGATCCTCGAGCTCCTGGCGGCTCGTGACCGGACCGCGGGGGAACTGGCCGAGGAGTTTCCGATCGCGTTCGCGTCCGTGTCGCACCACCTGGGTGTGCTCAGAAACGCGGGCCTCGTGGCCGCCGAGCGGGAGGGCCAGCACGTCCGCTACCGCTTGAACACGACGGTCTTTCAGGACATCGCCCGCTATCTCGTGAAAACGTTCTCGGGAGGTTCCGATGCGTAGCCGCTGGTTCGGTCTGCTCGTGGCGCTCGCGACCCTGGCCGTCTCCTGGTACGCCTGGGACCAGTTGCCGCCCCGGATGGCGACGCACTGGGATGCCCTCGGGCGCGTCAACGGCTATTCGCCCCGCGCGTTCGGCGCCCTCTTCGGACCCGGCCTGATCGTCCTCCTGACGCTCCTGTTCCAGGTCCTCCCCAAGCTCGATCCGCGGCACGCCAACTACGAAAAGTTCATGAGCACCTACTGGGTGATCGTGAACAGCGTCGTCGTCTTCGTGGGCGTGATCCACGTGCTGGTGATCGGGAACGGGCTGGGCTACCCCGTGGCGATGACCCGCGTCCTCCCGCTCGGGATGGGCGTGCTCTTCATCGCGCTGGGCAACATCCTGCCCCGGGTGGAGCCCAACTGGTTCGTCGGGATCCGGACCCCCTGGACCCTCTCGTCCGACACGGTGTGGCGGAAGACCCACCGGACCGGCGGCTGGACCTTCTTTCTCGCGGGCTGCGCGCTGCTGGTCGAGGGTGTGGTGCCGCTCGACACGTTCTGGCCCGCGATGGCGGTCACCATCGCCGCGGCGGTGCTCATCCCGGTGATTCAGTCCTACCTGCTCTGGAAGGGAGAACAAAGTGATCAGGCTTAGCGTCTTCGCGCTCGTCGCGGCCCTCCCGCTCGCGGCCCAGCAGGAGGCCCCGGCCGACACCGTTCCCCCGGCCGGCGCGATGGAATCGCCGTTCCAGGCTGCGTCGTCCGGATTCACGCTCTACGGCACCCTGACGCTCCCCCGGAACGCCGCCGGCCCCGTGCCGGTCGCGCTCATCATCGCGGGCTCGGGCCCCACGGACCGGAACGCCAACTCCCCGATGGGGATCCGCTCGAACACCTACGCCCAGCTGGCCTGGCGCCTGGCCGAGCGGGGCATCGCCTCACTGCGCTACGACAAGCGCGGCATCGCCCAGAGCCGGGGCGACTTCGACTCGGCCGCGGTGGCCCGGGCCACCCTGGGCGAGTACGCGGCGGACGCGAAGGCGCTGGCCGACACGCTCCACCGGGACCGCCGGTTCTCGAAGGTCGTGCTCGTCGGCCACAGCGAAGGGAGCGCGCTCGCCATCCTGGCCGCCAACGCCGGCGCGCCCGTGGCCGGGATCGCCTCCCTGGCCGGAATGGGGCGCCGCTTCGGCGTCGTGCTCCACGACCAGATGGCCGAGCAGCTCGACTCGGCGACGCTCGTGACCTACGACTCCGCGATGGCGCAGTACCTGGCGGGCAAGGACCCGGCCGTCCCCGCGGCCTGGCATCCCCTGTTCGTGCCGGCGAACCGGACGTTCCTCAAGTCCCTCTGGGACTTCGACGCGACCCAGGTGAGCCGGGTGCCCTGTCCCGTCATCATCATCCAGGGCGACCTCGACCTCCAGGTGCTGACGGCCGACGCCGACGCCCTGCACGCCGCGCGCCCCTCGGCCCGGCTCGTGATCCTGCGGGGGGACAACCACATGTTCAAGATCGTGCCGAGCCGGGACCGGATGGCGCAGATGCCGGCGTATCTCGATCCGAAGACTCCGATCGATCCGGCGCTGGTGGACACCCTGGCGGCGTGGATCGGGGGGCTCAGGTAGCCCGAAGCAACGCCCCCTTGAGATAGCCCGTCTCCGGAACGGTCAAGATCTCGGGGTGGTCGGAGGGCTGGCCGGTGAAGCGCAGCACCTCGAGCCGGCGTCCGGAATCGGCGGCGGCCTCGACCAGCATCGCCTCGAAGTCCCGCCGGTGCACGTGGTACGAACAGCTGCAGGTGAACAGCACGCCGCCGGGCGCCAGACAGCGCATGGCCCGGAGATTGATTTCCTTGTAGCCCGCCAGCGCCCGGTCCACGCTGGCCTTGGTCTTGGCGAAGGCCGGCGGGTCGAGGGCGATGGTGTCGAAGGCCTCGCCCCGGGCCTCGAGCTCCCGCAGGAGATCAAAGACGTTCGATTCCTTCCAGGTGATGTTCGTCGCGCCGTTCAGGCCGGCGTTCCGCAGACCCCGCTCGAGCGCCTCCGCGCTGGCGTCCACGGCCAGCACCGAGCCCGCGCGCCGGGCCAGATGCAGGGCGAACGATCCGTGATACGCGAAGAAATCCGCCGCCCGTCCCCCCGCCTTGGTGTGCGCCGCCAGGAGCACGCGGTTCTCCCGCTGGTCCAGAAAGCCGCCGGTCTTCTGGCCGTGCCAGGGGGCCGCCAGGTACTGCACCCCCGCCTCCCGTACCTCCACCGTCTCCGGGACGGTCCCCGAGAAGAGCGTCACCTCGAGCGGGAGTCCCTCGTGCCGGCGCACGGCGGCGTCGTTCCGGAGCAGGATCCCCTCCGGCGCGAGGACGTCCTGGACGGCGCCGGCGATGTCGTCGCGCGCCGACTCCACGCCCGCCGAGAGGAGCTGGGCCACGACGTACGGCCCGTAGCGGTCGACCACGAGGGACGGGAGTCCGTCCCCCTCCCCGTGCACCACCCGCCAGGCCGTCGCGTCGATCCCCGCGCGGCGGGACGCCGCGGCCGCGATGCGGTCGCGCCACCAGGCCCGGTCGATCGCGACGTCGTCCGTGGTGAGGAGACGAACCCGGATTTCCGAGCGGGGGGAGTAGAGGGCGCGTCCCAGGTATTTGCCCTTGCGGTCGGTGACCCGAACCACTCCGGCGCCCTCTCCCGGCTCATCGGCGACGTCCGACCGGTAGATCCAGGGGTGGCCGGAGCGCCAGCGCGCGGCGCCCTTCGCGGTGACCGCCACTACGCCGGCGTCGCTCACGGGGCCCGGTCGGGGCGCAGCGCGGCGGCGTCCCGGAGATAGATATGTTTCAGCTCGGCGGTGGCCCGGTCGGTGTAGAAGTGCAGGAGCACGCGGACGCACCGGGCCACGCCGCCCGGCACCGGCACTTCCTGGGCGCCGAGGAGCGGGACGCCGCTCCAGCCGATGCCGCGCGCGGCGCGGGCGGGGTACTCGGCGGTGAGATCCGGCGTGGACGTGAAGATCGCGCTCTCGATGTCTTCAGGTGTGAACCGGTTCGCCCGCTGCAGGGCGGCCAACAGCTCCGCCGTCGCCTCGAGGATGGCGGCCGGCGTATTCGCGGCGGCCGTAGTGGCGCCGCGCAGGCCCCGAAGAACCCTGGTGGTCATCGATGCTCGCGGATCATCTGCGCTTGATGGTGCTCACGGACGCCGCGCTTCTCAAGGGGCGGGACGTGGTGGACGCGTGCCGCCGAGCGGTGGCCGGCGGCGCCACGTCCGTCCAGGTCCGCTGGAAGCCGGCTCCGGCCCGCGAGGTGGCCGCCGTAGCCCGCGCGCTCCTCGCCGCCCTGCCGGTGCCCGTGCTGGTGAACGACCGCGTGGACGTGGCGCTGGCCGTGGGGGCGGCGGGCGTGCACCTCGGCCCGGACGACGTCCCGGCCGCGTCCCTCGAGGCGTTTTTCCCGCCCGGCTTCCTCGTCGGCGTGTCCGTGGGGACTCCGGACGAGGCCCGGCTGGCCCATCCGGGCGCGAGCTACTGGAGCGTCGGGCCGTGCTACCCGACCACGTCCAAGTCGGACGCCGGTGCGCCGCTCGGCCCGGCAGGCTTCGCGGCACTCGCCGCGCTCGCGCCCCCGGGGATCCCGGTGATCGGGATCGGCGGGATCACCGCCGCCAACGCCGGCGCCATCCGCGGCGCCGGCGCGGCGGGGGTCGCCGTCATCGCGTCGGTGCTGGGAGCGGATGACCCGGAGCGCGCCGCGCGTGCGCTGCGGCGCGCATTCGCCTGACCTTCCGGATCGCCGCTTCGTGCTCGGCGAAGGTCACGGAAAAGATGTGCTTCCCGTCGGGCTGGGCCACGAAGTACAGATAGGGCACCGCCGCCGGGTGCACCGTGGCCGCGAGGGAGGCCCGGCCCGGCTGGGCGATCGGCCCGGGCGGGAGCCCGGCGTGGAGATAGGTGTTGTACGGTGACTTGATGAGCAGGTTCTTCTCGTACACCCGCTTGAGCCGCCGGCCGTAGGCGTAGATGACGGTGGGATCGGCCTCGAGCTTCATCCCCCGCCTGAGCCGGTTCAGGTATACCGCCGCCACGTACGGCCGGTCCGGATCGTACCGCACCTCGGCCTCGACGATGGACGCGATGGTGACGATCGCCGCGCGCGACAGGTGTTCGGAGTCGAGCGCCGCGGTCCACGAGGAGTCCCACTGGCCCAGGAACTCCCGCACCATCGCGCGGGCCAGGTCCCGCGCGCCGATCCGGGCCGGCAGCAGGTAGGTGGTGGGGAAGAGGTATCCCTCCACCGTGGGCGCCGACGGGGGGAGGCCGAGATCCTCCTTGAGCTCGGGATCCTTGATGGCGGCCAGGAACGAGTCACGCGGGATGCCCAGGCGGCTCTGCGCCAGCTCGGCGACCTCGGAGGCCATCAGCCCTTCCGGGACGGTCCAGTGGACCAGGGCGCCGCGCCCCGTTTTCAACGCCTCGGCGACCACGCGCCAGGTTTCGTCCTGGTGGAAGGCGTAGGTCCCGCTCTTGAGGTCCGACCGGAGTCCCGTGGACCGTCCCCAGATCCGGAACCAGAAGGGGTGGGTGATCACGCCGCGGGCCGACAGGGTGTCCGTCGCGACGTCGAAGCTCGCGCCGCGGGGGATGGTGACGGTGATCTGCGGCCCGCGCCCCGGCGTGGTGGAGCAGGCCGCAAGGAGGAGGAGCAACGCGGGGCGGGCTGTCAGACCGCGCTCCCCCGGCTCGCGTCGAGGTAATGCTGAAGGAGCAGGGTGGCGGCGAGGGCGTCGACGTCCGCCTTCCGGGTGCGGGTCTTCCCGCCCATCTCCCGCACCGCGCTCAGCACCCGGGCCGTGGTGAACCGCTCGTCCCAGAGGGCCACCGGAAGCCCCGACCGCCGCGCGATGTCGTCGGCCAGGACGCGCGCCGCCTTCGCGGCGTCCCCTTCGGCGCCTTCGGCATCGAGGGGGAGGCCCACGACCACCCCGGTGACGGCGTTCCGGTCCAGGTGTTCCCGGAGGGCCGCCATGGGAAAGCGCTTGCCGGCCCGGCGGGTGAGGGTGGCGAGAGGCTGGGCCAGCGTCCGGGACTCGTCGGACAGGGCGAGCCCGATCCGCTTCTCGCCCCAGTCGACGCCCAGCAACCGGCCCTCCCCGGTGCTCACCCTTGGGCCATCGTCGCGAAGAACTCGTTGTTGGTCTTGGTCCGCTTCATCCGCTCGAGCAGGAACTCGATCGCTTCCACGGGCGGCATGTCCGCGAGGAAGTTGCGGAGCAGGTAGACCTTGTTGAGCTCGTCCTTGGCCAGGAGGAGCTCTTCCTTGCGGGTGGAGGTCCGCTGGACGTCGATGGCGGGGTAGACCCGGCGGTCGGCGATGCGGCGGTCCAGGATCACTTCCATGTTGCCGGTGCCCTTGAACTCCTCGAAGATCACCTCGTCCATCCGGGAGCCCGTGTCGATGAGGGCCGTCGCCAGGATGGTGAGGGACCCGCCCCCCTCGATGTTCCGGGCGGCGCCGAAGAACCGCTTGGGCTTCTGCAGGGCGTTCGCGTCCACGCCGCCCGACAGGATCTTGCCGGAGTGGGGGACCACCACGTTGTGCGCCCGGCCCAGCCGGGTGATGGAGTCGAGCAGGATGACCACGTCCTTCCCGTGCTCCACCATCCGCTTGGCCTTCTCGATCACCATGTCGGAGACCTGCACGTGCCGGTCCGCGGGCTCGTCGAAGGTCGACGAGATCACCTCCGCGCCCTTCACGTTCTCCTCCATGTCGGTCACTTCCTCGGGCCGCTCGTCGATGAGCAGCACGATGAGGTAGACCTCGGGGTGATTCTCGATGATGGAGTTGGCGAGCTTCTGCATCAGGATGGTTTTGCCGGCCTTCGGCGGTGAAACGATCAGGCCGCGCTGTCCCTTGCCGATGGGGCAGAGGATGTCCATCACCCGCATCGAGAGGTCGCCGTCCTTCCGCTCCAGCCGGATCCGCTCTTCCGGATACCGTGGCCGCAGGTTGTCGAACGCGACCCGGTGCTTCGCCTTCTCCGGCTCCTCGCCGTTGACGTTTTCGACCTTGAGCAGCGCCAGGTAGCGCTCGCCTTCTTTGGGCGGGCGGACCTGGCCGAGGATCGTGTCGCCGGTGCGGAGGTCGAAGCGCTTGATCTGCGAAGGGGAGACGTAGATGTCGTCGGGGCCGTACAGGTAGTTCCAATCGGGACTGCGCAGGAACCCGTACCCTTCCGGCAGGATCTCGAGCACCCCCTCGCCGCGCAGCACCGTGTCGGTGTCGAGCAGCGATTGCTCGATGCGGAAGATCAGGTCTTGCTTTCGCATGCCCGAGTAGTTTTGAATGTTGAGACTCTCGGCCATCGCGTGCAGCTCGGCGACGGACTTTCTCTTCAGTTCAGCGATGTCCACGTGTGCTTCGGCTCCGTTGGGCGTGTACGACGGGGGGACCCCTGACGACGGGGGAGTGAACGTGAGTTCTTTGTGAAAGAGGATTCTCGGGTATCTGTAGGCGTGCCAGGGACTTATACTAGGGGTCCGGGCGCGGGGCGTCAAGGGTGGCCGTGAGCCTCACCCGATACCTGGTCTGGGCCAGGACCACCGCGCTCCCGGATCGTGAAGTCGTTGATGCGCTTGTAGATCCGGCGCACGCGGGGCCCTCGCCCGAGCTCGCGCAGGCTCTCGCCGATTGGAACGGTCCGTACTACTGGGCCGACCAGTCCGACGGCCGCCACCTGGTGCTCACCTGGGTCCGCCCCCGTCCGGCGGAGCGCTGGTGGCTGCACGCCGTCCTCTTCGCCGCCACGTTCTTCAGCATCACCGTAGCCGGCGCGATCCTGACCGGCCGGCTGCCGTACCGCGGATTTCTGGGCCTCTTCGACTCCCTGATGCACGCGGGTCCGCGGTTCTGGGACGCCTGGCTTTCGGGGCTGTCCTTCTCCGTGCCGCTCGTCGCCATTCTGCTCGCGCACGAGCTGGGGCATTACGTCACCGCGCGCCGCCACGGCGTGAACGCGTCGCCTCCCTTTTTCATCCCGGCCCCCGTCATCTCGATCATCGGCACCCTCGGCGCGTTCATCCGCATCCGCACCGTCCTCACCGACCGGCGCCAGCTGCTGGACATCGGCGTGATGGGCCCGTTCGCGGGGTTCGTCGTGGCCCTCCCGGTCCTGGTGCTCGGGTTGGCGTGGAGCACGCCCTTGCCCCTCACCCAGCCCGGCGCCGGGCTGCTCCTGAACCTCGGCCCCGACGTCGTACCGATCGGCTCCTCGCTCCTCACGATGCTGGTCCGGGACCTGATGCCGGGTGGAGCCGGCGGCGGGCTGGCCCTGCACCCCCTCGCCTTCGCCGGATGGATCGGGATGTTCATGACGATGCTGAATCTCCTCCCGCTCGCGCAGCTCGACGGCGGCCACGCCCTCTACGCCGCGCTGCCCCGCGCCCAGGGCCGCCTGGCCCTGGTGTTCTGGGTGGCCCTCGCGGTGCTGGGCTGGTTCACCTGGCAGGGGTGGCTGATGTGGGCGGTGTTCATCGTGGTGCTGTCCCGGGGGAGACTCGCCCACCCGCCGGTGCTCGACGTGGAACGGGGGTTGCCGCGATCCCGCCAGGCCATGGCGCTCGCGGCGCTCATCCTCTTCATCCTCACGTTTGTGCCGCGGCCGTTTTGAGGCTCTTCGCTTCGGCGTGTACCGTATTGCTTCCCCGCCGCGATTCTTTATCTTAGTCCAAACTCGTCCCAGGGTACTGATGCCCGCACAACCGGTCCGGCAGAGTTACGCCGACGAGCGCCCCGCCGTCGTTCACGAGCTTCCCCCCATCAAATTCGAAGGACAAGGTGTCACCGTCCGTCTCGCCGTGCGGCGCACGGAGGACGGCACCTGGCGGGGAAGGATTCATTTCGGCGCCGAAGGCACCGAGCACGAGCGGGCGACGGCGGAGATCTTCTGCGCCACCACCGAGCCCGATCTCTGGCAGTCGGTGCGGGACCTGCGGGACCATCACCTGCGGGACCTCTACCGCTCCCTGCTCTGAGCCCCCCGTTGGCCGACGACCCGATCGCCAAACTGCGGCACGACCTGGCCAACCCCCTCTCGGCCGTCCTGGCCGAGACCCAGCTCCTGCTCCTGAACGAAGCCACGCTCGATCCCGAGATCGTCACTTCGCTCAAGCACATCGAGTCCCTCGCGCGCCGGATGCGCGACATCCTCCAGACGCAGCGCGGGTGAGCCGCCGTCACGGCCCGCGCTTCGCCCCCGGAGGGACGGGGGGGCGGGGGGGAGGGCGGCGGACGCCCCGCCGCTACTGGATCGCGGCGCGTCCCGGGTGGCTCCGCTGGCCCGCCACGGCGCGGTGCCGCCACCCGTTCGCGAGGTAGAGCGCGAGGAACGCGGCGGAGGCCGCGCTGACGCCGAACTTGTAGGCCGCGGCCGCGTCGCTCGCCGACAGCAGTCCCTCGATGGTCCCCGCGATCGCGAGCAGCACCACCACCATCCCGATCATCCGCGCGGCGACGAGGCCGTCCAGCACCAGCGCGTCCCGGCGCGTCCGGTCTCCGGGGGCGATGAGGGCGTGCGCGAGCCGCAGGCCCGCGCCGCCGGAGATGAAGATGGCCGTGAGCTCGAGGACGCCGTGGCCCGCCACGAAGGTGCCCAGGTATCCCGCCGCGTGGTAGTTCGCGAACACACCGAACCCCAGCCCGAGCTCCCAGCCGTTGAGGCACAGGGACCACAGCGTGCCGAGGCCGACGAGCAGGCCGCCGGCGAAGGCGAAGAAGCAGACGTTGATGTTGTTGCTGATGATGGCCGCGGCGATCACCGGGAGCTCCTGGTCCGCCGACTGAGCGTACCCGATGCCCCGGGCCTCGCGGTCCGCCGCCTCCTGCGCGCGGTTCACCATCACGGGCGGTGCCAGGGCGTCGGCCAGCTCCGGCCGGGCCCGGAGCAGGAGGAACCCCGACACGGCGGGCACGATGAAGAGCAGGAAGGACACCAGCACGTACCGCCAGGAGAGCACCACCGCGGCGGGGAAGTCCCGGCTCAGGTAGCGCCACCAGGGGACCGGGTTCCGGCCCCGCCAGCGGTACAGGGCGTTGTGGCCCGCCGACACGAGGCGCTCCAGGTATTCGATGACCTGGGGGTCCACGCCGTAGGTCCGGGCCCGCGCGAGGTCGGCCGCCACCTCGCGGTACTGCGCGGCGAAGCCCGGGATCTCGTCCGCCGGCAGGGCACGCACGCCCTCCTGCTCGATCCGGAGGGCGACGCTCCGGAACGCCTCCCAGCGGTCCCGGCGGCGTTCGACGAAGCGCTCGGCGGTCACCGCCACGCGTCCCGCCGCGCCGCTCCGGGCCCGGGTGCCGAACCGTCCCCGCCGCCTGGCCCGCTCGAGCTCGAGGAGCCGGATCAACCCGGCGATGGCGGTCGGGCTCGGGGGCGTCCGGTCCGCGAACCGCTCCGCCAGGTCGCCGGTCATCCGGCTCTGCGCCGCGGGCGTCAGGTCCGACAGCCGGGCCAGGAACCGGTCGAGGAGCCGGAACTCCTCGTCGGAGAGCTCCGGCGGGCCCAGCTCCAGGGCGTCCGCCGAGGCGGGCGGAGCGGTGATCGCGAGGGGCGACCAGTCGGTGGGGCGGTCGCGCACCACGATGGTGCCCGCCGCCAGGTCCCCCAGCCGCTTGCGGCTCTTCGAGAGAAAGATGAAGAGCATCCCGGGGAGCATCGGGGCCAGGGGCAGGAAGAAGTCGATCAACAGCAGGATGTTGCGAATCGCCGCGGCGGCGGGCGTCAGCCGCCGGCCGGTGTCCATCAGCACCCGGATCCCGAGGATCCGCTTGCCGGGCGTGCGCCCCCCGTCCAGACCTTCGAAGAGAATGAAGTAGAGAAGGAGAAGGAAGCTGAGGAGGAGGATCAGGACCGCGGAGACCCACGATCCCGCGGTGGTGCCGCGCTCGTGCGGATTCCCGCGCGGTGCCAGCGCCATGACCGCCAGGCCGAGCAGGATGCCGGCGACCACGACGATCGCCAGGTCGATGACGAAGGCCGCGACCCGCGATCCCAGGCCCGCGAGCTCGAAGCGGACTTCGACCTGCTCGGGGGTCTCGACGTCCACCTGGGTCCGGAGATCGCCGGCGGCCGGCGCCAGCGGACCTCGCGCGGGAGCGGTCACGGTCTCATCTTATCGCCATCCCGAACCTCCGGCGAGGGCAGCATGGTCGAGCTGAGACCGATGGACGTGGGCGAGATTCTCGACGGCGCGATGACCCTCTACCGCAGGCACTTCGGGCTCCTCCTGCGCGTCGGCGTGGTGGCCCTGTGGCTCCCCGCGTGCCTGACCATCTACCTCCAGGTCACGGGCGGTCCGCAGCAGCACTTCGTGCTCTACCTCTGCACCGCGGTGATCCAGTACTTCGCCGGACTCTTCCTGACCGCCGGCGCCATCCGGATCATCTCCGACTCCTACCTGGGCCAGCCCACCACGCTGGGGCAGGCCGTGGGACTCGGCGTCGCGAAGATGCTCCCGCTCTTCGGCGTGGCGCTCGGCAAGGGACTCCTCATCGGCATCATCGCCTTCGTCATCGCGCTGCTCGGCGGGGTGGTCTTCCCGGTCCTCGCGGGCGGGGGCATCGCCTCGGTGGCCGCCGCCGCGGTCGGCTTCGCGGGCGCCCTCTGGCTGATGGTCTTCGTCGCCTGCGGGTACGCGGTGACCACCCAGGTGGTGGTCCTGGAGCCGCTCGACGGGGCGTTCGACGCCTTCGGCCGGTCGTGGGAGCTGACCCGGGGTCGCAAGGGGAAAGTCTTCCTGGTCTCGCTCGTCGCGTACATCATCTTTTACGTGCCGGTCCTCGCGGTCGGGGGGATCGTGGGCGTCACGATGAGCGGCGCCGACGCGGGCACCGCGGAGGTCCTGGCGGTGATCCTGGCGCTCCTGCCCATCCTGCTCACCCCGCTGTTGGCCTGCGTGTTCACGCTGATGTACTACGATCTGCGCATCCGGCGGGAAGGATTCGACCTGCAGGTGTTGAGCCGCCAGCTGGTGAGCTCCTGATCCCGCTCCCGTCCGCGGCGCCGCCGCCGGCCGACTCCCTGCGGCGGACGCTCGACCGGGTGTTCGCGGAGGGGCGGTTCCACTGGGTGGAGCGCCGTCATCCGCTCCAGTGGCTCACCGAGCTGTGGGGCCGCTTCCTGAGCTGGCTGGATCGCGTCGATCGCTCGCACCCCGTCCTGGCCGACCTGCTCTTCTACGGCGCGATGCTGGTGCTGGCCGTGCTCCTCACCCACATCGGATACACGCTCTGGCGACTGTACCGCGTCACCGCCCGCCCCGCCGAGGCGCCCGCGCGGAGGGCCGGGGGCGTACCCCTGATCGACGCCCGGACGCACCGGGCCCGCGCCGACGCGCTCGCCCGCGAAGGGCGGTACGCCGAGGCGCTGGCGCACCGGTTCGCGGCGCTGGTGTGCGACCTCGACGACGCCAAGGCCGTGACGATCCAGCCTTCCAAGACCCCCGCCGAGTACGCGCGGGAGGCCCGGCTCGACGCGGCGGGGCGGGTGACCCTGGCCGGACTCGTCGCCACCCTCTACGGCCACCTGTTCGGCGGCGAGCCGATCGACGACGCCGGCTATCGCCGCTTCGTCGGTACCGCCGACCTGGTGCTCGACCGTGTCGGTCCGCGCTGAAATCGGGCTCGCGCTCCTCCTCCTCCTCGGCATCACCGTGGCGGTGGTGGCGGGGAACCGGGCCGGGGCGCCGGCCCCGGCGTACGAGCCCGCGTCCACCTTCGCCTCCGGGCCCGAGGGGAGCCAGGCGCCCTACGAGGTGCTCCGGGCGATGGGCCTCACGGTCGAGCGGCGCCGGTCCCCGCTTTTCGACCTGAACACCGGCGGGGCGCGCGAGCCCCGCCTCCTGGTGCTGGCCGCCCCGGAGCTCGCCCTCCAGCCCGCCGAGCTGGTGCAGGTGGGCAAGTTCGTGCGCCAGGGCGGCGTCCTGCTTCTGGCCGGGAACACCGGCGGCGTGGGCCCCTGCCTCGGCTGGGTCCGCTCGGCGGCCACGGCCCAAACCCGCCGGGATTCGTTCCCCGTGGCGCCCGCGTTCGGCTTGTCCCTCCCGCCCGTCGCCGCGTATCTCCTGCCCCGGCGGGACTCGCTCGAGCCCGGCGCCCCGGGCCAGTGTCCCGCGCTGACCGCGACGGCGACCGATACCCTGGTGCGCACGCGGTCCGGGCGTCCCGTGCTGCTGGACTTCCACTACGCCAGGGGCGGCCGCATCCTGTTCGTGGCCGACGACGGGTGGCTGCGGAACGCGGCCTGGAAGAACACCGTGATTCCCTACGCGCTCGTGCCCCTGGTCACCGGGGCGGCGGGGGGCGGCGTGGTCGCGTGGGACGAGTATCATCACGGGTACGAGGAGTCGGGGACGACGGGCGTGGCGCTCCGCTGGCTGATGGGGACGCCGGCGGGATGGGTGCTGGCCCAGCTGCTCGGCGCCGCCCTCCTCGCGCTGGCGGTGTCCGCCTTCCGCTTCGGGCCCGCGCAGGCGGCGATCGACCGGCGCCGGCGCTCGCCGCTCGAGCACCTGGACGCCCTCGCCGCCGGTCTCGAAAGCTCGGGCGGCTCGAGCACGGCGCTCGGTTTGATCGTGGGCGGGCTGCGCCGGCGCCTGTCCCGCACGGGCCAGATGCCGCGCGGCGCCGCCGATCAATGGATCAGCTCCCTCGCGCTGGTGATGCCGAGCGCGCGGGGACGGGGCGCGGTACGCCGGGTTCGCGAGGCACTCACCAAACTGGGCGACGGCGCGCAGGTGCTCGCGGCCGCCGACGCCGTGGAGGACGTGTGGGAGGAGTTACGGCCGCGCGCGACGCGCGACGCATTCTCGAAGCCCTGAGGGGCGTGGTCCTGGGACAGGACCAGGCCCTCCGGGACGTGATGGTGTGCCTGCTGGCGCGGGGCCACGTGCTCCTCGAGGGCGTGCCCGGCACCGCCAAGACGCTCCTGGTGCGGGCGCTCGCGCTCGCCCTGGACGTGAAGTACACCCGGATCCAGTTCACTCCGGACCTGATGCCGGCGGACATCACCGGCATCTCGATGCTCACCGGCACCCACGACTTCATCTTCCGGCCCGGGCCCATCTTCGCCGACCTGGTGCTGGCGGACGAGATCAACCGCGCCCCCGCCAAGACCCAGTCGGCGCTGCTCGAAGCGATGCAGGAGCGGACCGTGACCGTGGACGGCACGACCCATCCGCTGCCGGGTGTCTTCACGGTCTTCGCGACCCAGAACCCGGTGGAGTTCGAGGGGACCTACCCCCTGCCCGAGGCCGAGCTGGACCGGTTCATGGCCAAGGTGCTGGTGGGCTACCCGGACGCGGGCGTGGAGCAGGGAATCCTCACCCGGTACGTCCAGGGCTTCGAGGCCGACCGCCCCGAGACCTACGGCATCACGCCGGTGACGGACGCGGGGGGACTCGACGAGCTGCGCGGGGCCGCGGACCGCGTGCGCGTGGAGCCGAAGATCACGGCCTACATCACCGCGATCGTGCGCGCCACGCGCGACGCCGCCTCGCTCACCCTGGGCGCGAGTCCCCGGGCCGGCGTGTCCCTGCTCAAGGCGGCGCGCGCGGCCGCGGTGCTCGAGGAGCGGGACTACGTGGTCCCGGACGACGTGAAGGGCCTCGCGCCCGCGGTGCTCCGCCACCGGGTCACCGTGGCGCCCGAGCTCGAGCTCGAAGGCGTGACGCCGGACGCCGCGCTCCGGGCGATCCTCGACAAGGTCGAGGTCCCCACCGCGTGATCCTGCCCAGCCGGCGCGCGCCCTGGGCGTTCGCCGCCGTGGCCGCCGTCGCGCTCCTCGGCTGGCGTTTCCCGTCCGCTCCGGGGGTGATGGTCGCGGCCGACGTCGTCCTCGTGCTCACCATCCTGGTGGACGCCTGGCTCGCCGTGCCTCCGGCGGGTCCGCTCGACCGGCGTGGATACGCGGTACGGCGCGATCCCCCCGCCGCGATCACGATGGGCCACGCGGCCGGCGTGTCCTACACCTGGACCAACGCGTCCGGCCGCCGGGCCCGGCTCCGGGTCCGCGAGACCCGCCCGGCGCTGCTGGGCGGCACGGTGCCGCCCCGCGCCCTCACGGTCGCCGCGCAGGGCCAGACCACCGAACGGCTCACCGTCACCCCGGTGCACCGGGGCCACGAGGCGGGCGGGGGCTTTTACGTGGACTCGTCCGGCCCGCTGGGGCTCGGCGTGACTCGGCGGAAAGTCCCGCTGCCCTGGGCGGCGACCGTGTTCCCGCCGCTCGTGTCGCTGCGCCTGCGCGCGTCGGTGGCGCAGGCCCTGAAGAAGCGGGATGCCGGCATGAAGCCGATCCGGCGCCTCGGCGAAGGGCGGTTCTTCGAGAGCCTGCGCGAGTGGGTGCCGGGGGACGACCTCCGGCACATCGACTGGAAGGCGACGGCGCGGCGCCGCAAAGTCATCACGCGCCAGTACGAAGAGGAGCGGCGCCAGCAGCTCCTCCTGGTGCTCGACACCGGCCGCCTGATGACGGCGGACGTGGCCGGGGTGGCGCGGCTCGACTACGCGGTGCAGGCGGCCCTCGAGCTGGCGTACGCCGCGGTGCAGCACGACGACAACGTGGGCGTGATGACCTTCGCGGACGGCGTGAAGCAGTACGTCGCGCCGGCGCGGGGGCGCGCGGGCCTCAAGCGGGTGCTCGACGTGCTCACCGTGGTCACGCCGTCCCTCGTGGAGCCCGACTACCCCGGCGCCTTCCGCTACCTCGCCGCGCGCAACCGGAAGCGGGCGCTCACCGTGGTCTTCACCGACCTGATCGACCGCCTCGCGTCGGAGGCGCTGGTGGCGAACCTCGCCACGCTGCGGCCGCGCCATCTGCCGCTCGCCGTGACGCTCCGCAATCCCGAGCTCGATCTCGTGGCGACGGAGCGCCCGGCCGACGTGCGCGACGCCTTCCGCCGCGCGGCCGCCGAGGAGCTCCTGCGGGCGCGGGACGAGGCGCTCGGCCATCTGCGGCGCGCCGGCGTGATGGTGCTGGACGTGCCGCCCGCGCGTGCCGCGCAGGCCGTCGTGCGCGAGTACCTGGAGCTGAAGCGCCGCGGCCGACTGTAGTGCCCGCCCGCTGGCGGCGCTTTCCCGGCCGTCGTAATTTGCTACCTCACTCCCAGATGGGCCCTGATATGCGCCGTTTCCCACGGGTCGCCGCCCTGGCGGGCGCCGCGGTCGTCCTGGCCGGGGTGACCTGTGCCTTTCCCACCGACGAGAGCAATCAGGTGTTCGTGACCGTCACGCTGTCGGCCCCGCTGGTGGTGCAGGGAGGGCAGATCACGGCGCACGGCCACGCCTTCCGCAACACCGGGTCGGGCCCGGTCCCCGTGAACGACGTGGACTTCCAGTGGTCGGTCTCGAACGACAGCATCGCCCGGGTGGTCAGCTCGGGGCGGGGCGAGGCGACGATCACGGGCGTCAACGCCGGGCTCGTGCACCTCGTGGCCAAGGCCGCCGTGTACCAGAACTCGACTTCCAAGGACAGCGTGATCCGGGTGGCGCACGCGCTCGAGATCGACAGCATCAAGCCCGACACGGTCCGCTACGGCGGGCGGATCACGGTCTACGGCGTGGGCATCAACTCGATTTTCCTGCCCGAGGTGGGCGGGGTCACGATCGTGCCCGATACCTTCTCCTTCCAGGGGAGCCCCAACGGTCTCGGGCACATGGCGTTCTGGGTCCCGCCTCCGGCCGTGTCGGACCTGTTCTTCGGGTTCGGCCCCGGCGTGTTCGCCTCCGCGGCGGAAACGACGTTCGTGGCCGATTCCGACATCTTCGAGCCCAACGACACGGCGCCCTCGCGGATCGACCTCGACGTCACGAACCCGATCCCCCAGCTCCCCGCGATCCGCTTCTACAATCCGGCGCTCGCCTACGAGGCCCTGGACCGCGGCTCGACCATCGGGTTCGACTGGTACCGGTTCGCGCAGGCCGACACCACTCAGCCCCTCACCCTGATCTTCGACGCCGCGGGGAAGGGCAGCGACACGGTGACGTTCACGATTCTCACCGACACGATCGGCTACACGTCCGGCTACTACTACGGGGACTCGGCGTGGGCGGTGGGGCCGTCGGCGGGGCTCTTCGTGTGCCGGGCCTACGGGTACTTCATCCCGATGGCGCCGTCCGACTCGTTCATCGTGGTCCTGAGGAACCTGACCCGGCCCTCGGTGCAGCTCTTCAGTGAGTACACCCAGTCGGGGCGGTACGGGATGGAAGTGATCCGCGGCGCCGTGTCCACGGACGCCCGGATCGGGCCCGACCACTTCACGCCCGACGAGGTGTGCAACCAGGCCGACGCCAACTTCGACGCCGACTCGGCGGCCACCACGGTGAGCGCGGCCACCGCGGCGTGGGTCGACACCACGCTGTCCATCGACTTCCCGCACGCCACGGACTGGTACCGGTTCCGCGTCGCGTCCACCGGGCCCGTCACCGAGCCCGTGACCGTGGCCATCCGGCCGCGGGAGTTTGCGAACCAGAATCCGTCGGACCTGGACCTCACGGTGCTCGACGCCGAGACGCTCGACTACATCGACCAGGCCGCGGACACCGGGTCCAACGAGTTCATCAGCTTCACGGCGGACGCCGGTCACGACTACTACGTCATCGTGTCCGATTACGCCGGGGTCGCGGTGCGGTACGGGCTGTGCGTGGTGGTGAACGGCGTCTGCGCGGCGCCCTTTCCGGGCGCGCCCGCGGGCGTGAGCGGCGTGGCTCCCGCCCCGGGTCTGGCGGTCCGGCGCCGCCCGCACGGCCGCCGGCCCTCGTTCCTGCCGGCCCCCGTTCCCGGGGTGCCGGGCACCCGGAGGCTCCCATCCCTGCGTCGGTAATGGAATGCGCCAAGTGTCACACCCCGCTGCCCGATAACTCGCGGTTCTGCTTCGCCTGCGGGGCGGACCAGACCGGCGGCGGAGATCCGGCCGCGACCTCGGGCCAGATCTCCGGGCTGATGATCCGTCTCCAGCGCGTCGTCGAAGGGAAGTACAAGCTCGAGCGCCTGCTGGGCAAAGGCGGGATGGGCGCGGTGTTCCTGGCGAAGGATCTGACCCTGGACCGCGACGTGGCGATCAAAGTCCTGCCGCCCGACGTCTCGCAGGACGATCACGTCATCAAGCGCTTCCAGCAGGAAGCCAAGACCGCGGCCAAGCTCGATCACACCAACATCATCCCGATCTACCGGGTGGAGAGCGAAGGCGGTCTCAACTACTTCGTGATGAAGTACATCTCGGGCACGTCGCTCGAGGACCTGCTGGAGGAGAAGCGGCCCCTGCCCGTGGACGAGATCCAGCGGATCCTCTGGCAGGCCGCCGTGGCGCTGGGGCACGCGCACCAGCGCGGCATCGTGCACCGCGACGTGAAGCCCGCGAACATCATGTTCGACCACGACGGCAAGGTGATGCTGACCGACTTCGGCATCTCCAAGGCCCTCCAGGCCGCGTCCGGGTTCACGGGCACGGGCATGATCATCGGCACCCCGCACTACATGGCGCCCGAGCAGGCCAAGGGTCAGCCCGTGGACGGCCGCGCCGACCAGTACTCGCTCGGCGTGGTGGGCTACCGGATGATCACGGGGGCGTTGCCCTTCGGCGGCGACTCAATCCACACCATTCTCTACAAGCACATCTTCGAGGAGCCGCCGACGGTCCGGTCGGTGCGCCCCGACGTTCCCGAAGCGCTTTCGATCGCGATCCAGCGCGCGATGAGCAAGGAGCCGGCGCAGCGCTACGCTTCCATGGAGGAGCTCGCCACCGCGGTGTTCCCGGAGCAGCCGGTGAGCGCGGGGCGTCCCGGCGGCCCCATCACGCCCCGGCCCGTGCCCCGGCCGCCCGTGACCGCCGAATCGCCCACCGAGGCCTTCGTCTCCGCGCCCTCGGCGGCGCCGACGACACCGATGCCCCCGGCCCGGCCGGCCCCGTCGCGGCCTCCCGCCGCGGCCGCCGTGAAGAAGACGGGATCCAAGGCCTGGATCGGCGTGGTCGCCCTCGTGCTCGTGCTCGCCGTGGGCGGGTACTTCGCGCTCGGCCGCCATCCGGCGGCGCCCGCGGACAACGGCGCGGCGGTCACGACGCCGCCCATTGCCAACCCGGCGGCGGCCCCGGGCGCGGCGGCGCCCGCGGACTCGCATCCGGCCGTGGCGCCGCCCGCGACCCAGAACCCGGCGTCCGCGCCGGGGCCGGTGGTGCGCCATCCGATCCGCGCCCGGCTCCAGGAGCGGCGCGCCGAGGCGGCGGCGGCCGCGTCGGGATTCATCTCCATCGCCACCGATCCGATCGCGACCATCTACATCGACGGCCAGTCGGTGGGCCCCTCGCCCCTGATCGGGCACGAGGTCCCGGTCGGGACGCACACCATCCGGGTGGAGCGGGTCGGCTACCAGACCCAGACCGTCACCGTGCAGGTGACCGCCGGCGAGACCGTCCTGCGGCGCCTGTCCTTGATTCAGGGAGGATGACCGGGATGCGACGTGCGGCCTTCGTGGTTCTGGCGGGTCTCGCCGCCGCCGGCGCACCGGCGTCCGCGCAGGGCGGGGGAGGCGCCGCGCAGAACGCCACCCTGCGGCGGGCGGTGCAGGCCTTCGACAACCTGAACCTGCCCCAGGCGATCGGGCTGGCCCAGCAGGCGCTGAGCCAGCGCCTCTCCGCGGGGGATCAGGAGCGGGCCTACGCCCTTCTGGGCGGCGCCTACTCCAACTCGCCCGACGGGTTCGACAAGGCGATGAACGCCTTCCGCCAGGTGCTGCTCATCAATCCCGAGCGGACCCTCGATCCCAACCGGACGCCCACGAAGACCCTGGTCGCCTTCAACATGGCGCTGTCCACGATGCTCCTGGTGCGGGGGCTCGTGGCGGACAGCACCGCGTTCGTGGCGGGCCAGGGCGCCGTGCCGATCCGCTTCACCGTGACCAGTCCGGCGCGGGTGCGGGTGCGGGCCGTGAGCGGCAAGACCACCGTGGCCATCGACTCGAGCGTGCAGAACGGGGCCGTCTCGCTCCGCTGGCCCGCCACGCTGCCGAGCGGCGACCCGGTGCCCGCGGGGGACTACACCATCGTGGTGGACGCCTCCGCCGAGCAGAATTCGTTTTCCTCGGCGGTGCGGGTGCACGTGGCCGCGGGGAGTGTCGACACCGTGGCGCACCTCACGGCGCTCCCCGGCTATGCGCCGCTGCCGGTGACCGAGATCCCGCCGCGCAGCTGGCGGCCCTTCGGCGTGTCGTTTCTGTATGCCGGCATCGCCGGGGCGGGCACGCTGGCGCTCGAGAACAGCCAGCTCGGGACCGGGACCCGGCGAGAGCTCTACGTCGTGGCGGGGGGCGCCCTGGTCACGGGCCTCGTGATGATGCTCCGGAAGCCGGCACCGGTGCCGGCGCAGGGGAACATCCTGTACAACCGGCTGCTCGACGAGCAGCTGGTGCGGCGGAACGCCGACATCGCCCAGCAGAACATCGCGCTCCGGCGGCAGGTGCGGCTGACGGTGACGCCCATCCCGGCGGCCAAGTGAGGCGCGCGCTCGCGGGAGTTCTCCTCGGCGCCGCCGTGGCGGGGGCGGCGCCCGCCACGGCCCAGCGGCTGAACCTTGGCGTGCAGGGCGTGTTCGCGGATTACCGCGAGCTGTCGTCGGCGCTGGTGTATTCGGGGGGCGGGTTCGCCGGGATCGCCCAGCTCAACTGGCACAAGTTCGGGGCCGACTTCCAGGTCGCGAAGGTCAATTACAGTCCGACGTCGTCCAGCTCGGCGACCGACAAGTTCTCGAGCACCCAATTCGACGCGCACCTGCGCTGGTTCCTGGCGAGCGGGATCAGTCTCGAGACCGGGTATACCAAGCGGGACATCAGCCCCGACTTCACCACCCAGAACTTCACCGCCATCCGGGCCGGGGTGCTTGCGAATTACAGCCTCGGTCCGGGCGCCAATCTTCTGCTCCGCGGGAACTACCTGGCGGGCGCGAAGTTTTCGGGCGGCGGCTCGGCGCCGTTCGCCCTGGAGCTCGGCCTGGGGGTGTCCGTCGGCGCGGCCAACGGCCGCTACCGCATCACCGGGTCCTACGAGTTCCAGCGGATCGACCGGAAGACCAGTGTGAACGTGCCGATTCAGCAGGCGATGGCTCGCATCGGGGCGGCCGTCGGGCTGTGGTGAGGGGAGTCGGTTAGTTGTTAGGCGGTTAGGCGGTAAGTCATCGTCTGCGGGCATCGATGCTGCGGGCGATCGCTTTGTACAATCCCATCGTGGTCCTCCCAGCCTCCTCGCCGGCTCTCTCGAGCGCTTCCCAGTCAGGGCTCGACAACGTAAGGCTCACTACTAACCGCCTAACCGGCTAACCGCCTAACCACTAGTTTCACCGCATGGATCCCTCTCGCAGCGCCGTCGTCCTCGGCTCCACCGGAGCGGTGGGGACCAACGTCGTTCGCGCCTTGCTCGACCATCCGGTGTGGGAGCGGGTGACGTTGCTGGTGCGCCGGCCCCAGCCGGCCACCGATCTGCGGGATTCCCGGGTGGAGCGGTACGTGGTGGACGTCTTCGATCCCGCGGCCTACGAGCGGTATCTGGCGGGGCACGGGGTGGCGTTCTGCACCCTGGGGCTGGGCGAGCCGTCGAAGCATTCGCGCGAGGAGTTTCGCCGCGTGGATCTCGAGTGCGTGGCGGCATTCGCGGCGGCGTGCCGGCGGCAGGGGGTGACGCATTTCTCCCTGCTCACGGCGGTGGGGGCCAATCCGCGGTCCCCGGTCTACTATGCGCGCATCAAGGGCGAGGTGGAGGAGGCGGTGAAGGCGCTCGGGTTTCCGCGGGCGAGCTTTTTCCGGCCGTCGCTCCTCGTCACCCCGACGAACCGGTATGGCGTCACGCAGGCGGTCGCGCTCGCGGTCCTGCCGCGGATGGATCCGCTCTTCGTGGGACCGCTGTCGCGGTTCCGGAGCATCCGGGTGTCGGATCTGGGGCGGGCGATGGTGCGGCACGCCGAGCGGCCGGGGGCGGGGGTGGAGGTGCTGGAGTGGCCGGAGTTTCAGCGGGTGCTTCGCGGGACGGGGGCGTAGGGCGCTGGTGGTCGATGTGCGGGTGCGCGGCTTGTGCGGTATGTTGTAGCCGGCCTTCACGGATGGGCGTGCGGGATGCGGCGAGTCGTCACCATTCTGGTGTTTCCTTCCATTGTCATCGGCTGTTCTCATCCGGCGGCGCCACCGGCGCGATGACCGTGATGATCCGGTTCACGCCGGGGCGGTAGGGCTGACCGGATCCGCGAGGTGAGCGATCCATTGGTGCTGGCCCCGCTGATCGCGGTGCCGCTGGGACTGATTCTCGTCTTCCTGCTCCTGCGATACCTCCGGCGTCCGGCGGCGGAGTCGGGCGCCATCGGGGGTCCGGTTCCCGACGAGTGGTGGCCCGTCGCTGTCCGGTACGCTCCCATCCTGGAGCGTCTGGAGCCGCTCGAGCGAGACCGGCTGCTCCGGAGCGTGCGTGTCTTCGTCACCGGGAAGTACTTCGAAGGATGCAACGGTCTGGAGGTCACCGAGGCGATGAAGGTCGCGATCGGGGCGCAGGCTTGCCTGCTCACGCTGCACCTCGACGGACCGGTGTATCCTGGCGTGCACGCGATCCTGCTGTACCCCGGGGCGTTCGTGGCGAGGCGGGCCGGCTGGGTGAAGCAGGCGACGGTCGAGGACTCCACGCCGCTCGCGGGCGAGGCGCACCGGGCAGGGGAGGTCCTCCTCGCCTGGGATCAGGTCGTGGCCGGCGGTGCGGATCCCGCGGACGGGCAGAACGTGGTCTATCACGAGTTCGCCCATCAGCTCGATCTCGAGGATCATGCCGCCGACGGCGTCCCGCTCCTCGAGCAGCCGCTGACCTACCGGGGCTGGCGGCGCATCCTCGGGAGCGGCTACGACCACCTGACCCGGCGGCTCGGCCGGCATCTGGATGCCGGCGCGTTGCGGGAGTATGGCGCCACCAATCCGGCTGAATTCTTCGCGGTCGCGACGGAGGCCTTCTTCGAGCGGCCCGTCGCCCTCGCCGCCGAGTATCCCGAGCTCTTCGATCTCCTGGTGCGCTACTACCGGAACGATCCGCGGCGCTGGTTCGGCGTCGCCACCGGCAGTCCCCCGGCGGGGGCGGCGTTGCGCGAGGCGTAGGTTGGCGGCATGAAACGGAGGGTCCCGTGAATCCCTGGCACCAGTTCTGGTCACAGTTCTTCTTCACGCTCTCGTCCATCCTTCCGTGGTTTGCCGCTCCGACCATCGGCATCGTCATCATCTCGATCACTCCGTTGGGGCGTGCGCTCACCCGGTTCCTGAGAGAGTTCCGCCGCTCGGTTGAGCTCCCGCAGGAGGTGCTGAACGAGCTCGCGTTGACGCGAGAGCAGGTCGGCGAGGTGCTGGAGCGACTGGAATTCCTCGAGCGAGTCGCGCAACAGCGGCAGCTGCAAGCTCCGACCGACCGTCCGCGAGGTGACCGGCCGCGCCCCACCACACCGGTCTAGGGTGCCGCGGGCTCAAGGAGGGCCCGATGTGACGCGTCATTCGGCACCGGATCGCGGATATCGGATCGCGTGGCTGAGCGATGGTCCCCGAGGTTTGGGGGATGGGGGTTGGAACGGGGTTGGTGGCCGCGCTGCGTCGCGAGCTCCGGGTGCGGCATTACAGTCCGCGGACGGAGGAGGTGTACGTCGCGTGGGTCCGCCGGTACGTGGCGTTTCACGGGCGTCGGCATCCGCGGGAGCTGGGTGAGCGCGAGATCGCGGCGTTCTTGACCGCCTTGGCGGTGGAGCGGCGGGTGACGGCGGCGACGCAGAATCAGGCGTTGGCCGCCGTGCTGTTTCTGTACAAGGAGGTCCTGGGCCGTCCCGCGGGGGCATTGAGCGGGCTCGTGCGGGCGCGGCAATCGCAGCGGGTGCCGGTGGTGCTGACGCGGGCCGAGGTGGCCCGGGTGTGCGGGGGTCTGCGGGAGGGCGGGACGGAGTGGCTGGTGGCGTCGCTGCTCTACGGGTCGGGGTTGCGGCTCCTCGAGGCGCTCGGTCTGCGCGTCAAGGACGTGGATTTCGAGCGGCGGGAGATCCGGGTGCGGCGGGCGAAGGGGGACAAGGATCGGGTGACGGTGCTGGCGGAGCGGATCGTCGGGCCATTGGCCGAGCACTTGAGGAAGGTGCGGGAGCGGTGGGAGCGGGATGTGCGGTCGGGGGCGGGGTGGGTCCCGTTGCCGGGTGCGCTGGGGATCAAGTATCCGAACGCGGGCCGAGAGTGGTCGTGGCAGTGGGTGTTTCCGGGTCGGCTGGTGCACCGGCTGGGGGAGCCCGTGGGGGCTCGCGGGCGGTATCCGTTTCACGAGACCGCGGTGCAGCGGGCGTTCCGGGCGGCGGTGCTGGCGAGCGGGATTGCCAAGCGGGCGAGCTGTCACACCCTGCGGCACTCTTTCGCCACTCATCTGCTCGAGAGCGGTTCGGACATCCGGACGGTGCAGGAGCTGCTGGGGCACCGGGACGTGAAGACCACAATGATCTACACGCACGTGTTGAATCGGGGGCGGCTGGGGGTGCGGAGTCCGGCGGACACCTAGGGGCCAGGAGTCAGGGTCAGGGTTCGGGCCGAGCCGACTCTTTCACGTCACCCCGGCTGACGCCGGGGGTTAGTGACCCGCCGCCCATTGTGGAGCGTGAGCGATTTCGCGGAATGGCAGGCGTGCAGATTGGGCAGTATGTTGAATCTGTGTTTGCTCGAGGACCCGAAGCGTCTCAATGCATGGGGGCGCTGAGCCTTACGGCCGCGCCGAGCACGAAAGAGGGAGGACGTTAGGCTGTGTTGAGTCCCTTTAGATCTCAGCAGAATCCTAGTTAGGCCGCTGACGTGATCCCGCGGGTGGGCGGTGTTCTGTTCGGCGTGTGGGCGGTCGCTCTTGCGTCCTGTGCTCATGGCCCGGCCGGTGCCGCGACTACACCAAGGCCGGCAAGCCGCTTTCACGTCATACCCCCGATGCTTGGGGAGCTAGTCGGGATTGTCGTCGACAGCGCAACCGGACGGCCAATCGGTAGCGCGCGCGTGACAACAAGTCCAGTGTCCCCGCCGCTCACCACAGCCACAACGGCGACGGATTCGTCTGGCGTCTTCAGACTCCGAGACCTTTCTCCTGGTCGTCGTGCCGTCAAGGTAGAGTTCATCGGGTATTGTCCCGGGGTTTTTGACGTCGCGGTGCCTCCACCGCTGGGCTTCGTGCTGGTGGCCGCTCTTCGCCCAGCGCGCTGCGACAGGTATATCGACCTAGTCACTTGTACGTGTCCAGCGGCCTAACAGGCGCCTGGAGCGGACGCGGCGTATGATGAGAGGAATGAGAGACTTTATTTTCACGCCGCGCCGCTCAGGCGCGATTCGTTAGGCATCACGTCAGCCCCGGTGTTATCTTGGTCTCCGAAGGGAGACTCCATGCAATTGCAATTCACCGCTGTGTTTGAGAAGGTCCAGGAGGGCTACGTCGGCTTCGTCGAGGAGCTGCCAGGCGCCAATACCCAGGGGGGAACCTTGGAGGAGGCCCGGGCGAATCTCGACGAGGCGGTGCGTCTCGTGCTTGAGGCGAACCGTGCCCTCAGCGAAGAGAGCCTTTCTGGCAAGCCTGTCATCCGTGAGCCCCTCCGCATCACCGCTGCTTGAAGCGCCGCGATCTCATCCGACATCTCGAAGAACACGGGTGCGCCCTCTTGCGAGAAGGTGGGAATCACTCCGTTTACGTCAACCGGCCGGTTCGCAAGGTGAGCACGGTGCCGCGGCATCGTGAGGTCAACGAGCTCTTGGCGCGAAAGATCTGTCGCGATCTCGAGATTCCCGAGCCGTGATGCCTAACAGGCGCCTGGAGCGGACGCGGCTATGATCATAGGTAGAGGAGCGTTCATTTGTCTGCCGCGCCGCTCAGGCGCGATTCGTTAGACAGCGCGATGGACCTCTCACCGCAAGAGGACCGGGCAACCGGCATCGGTCTCTTTGTTCGCGTTCAAGGACGTGGCAAGGAAGACGCGTTAGGCTGGATGCGGGCGGAGGGGATAGACGACACGATCGCCGCCGCAGCGTGGGAACGCTCCGAGGATCGCTATCGGCAACTCTTACGTCGCATGGCCTTTGACAATCTCAAGCTCGGGGGCGGTCTGGTGGGAGTTGGGCTGGTCCTTGCCCTCGCTGCCTGGCGGCTGTCGTGGGGACTGCCGGGGTACGTGGCGCCAGCGATTCTCGTGGTCCTCGGAGTGAGCGTATGCCGTGACGTATTGCCGAGGCTCAGAGGGCGCCCAGGGCACGTCGATCTGCTGCAGCGGGCGCAACTCCAGGGGCGATATCCAACTTTGCCGAGGAACCCCGGTGGCAGCGCTGTCTAACAAGCGCCTGGAGCGGACGCGGCTATGACTAGAGGAAGAGAAGCGTTCATTTATCTGCCGCGCCGCTCAGGCGCGATTCGTTAGACGGCAGCATGGCCAGGGTTACCTCTGAAGACCTGAGGACTGTCCAGGCGCTGGCTCGGAGCGTTGCGACAATGGATCCCCAGACTCCGGCCGAGATCGCGCTCGTCGCATTCATGGCCGGCGCGCTCTATTCCCTGACTTGCTCAATCCAGTACCGCTTCGACGATCGCCGGATGACGCCCGAGATGCCGAGGGTACGCGCGGAACTGGTGGACGTCCTAGCGCGCATTTCCGAAGCCAAGGAGCCACCAAGTCCTTGGCTGTCAGGATTCTACATCGACTCGGCAATGCACAGGATCGCCGCGCTAGGCGAGCGGTTGGGGAAGGAACTCGGTAGCAATGGACCGCTCGATCCTCAGGTCCCGGATGCGGTGAACGCGATGAAGCACGAGCTTGATGCGGGCATTGGTGAGGGTTGGGAAGCCCGGTTCCGCCACGTACTCAAGGCTGCGCACGATCTATTGCCACTCCTTCGGCGGGCAGTGCAGGGTACGAAGCGTGCTGCCGTCTAACAGGCGCCTGGAGCGGACGCGGCGAAAGGACTAGAGAATGAGAGACTCGATTTTCTCGCCGCGCCGCTCAGGCGCGATTCGTTAGGCGCACCGCCGTGACGGCTCGTTGCGTCGGCATCGCCGTGGCAGTCCTGCTTGCGGCACGCCCCGCGTATGGCCAACGACTCGCGGACCTCCCCCCAGCCTTGGTTGCGCGACCATATCTCACAGCCGCCCACTACGGAGCGTGTCCCGTCCTGACGCGCGCCGGATGGGCCCTCGGAGGGGCCATGATTGGCGTCATGGCCGGCATGACGGTGATTGCGATGAGAGCCGCGTTCGATGATGGGGGCCCCTCGGCGACTCACCGTCGTGAGCTCACGCTGGCCCTAGTGGGCGGTGCCCTGGTAGGCGGTGCGTACGGGTGGTTCGTGCTAGCTGAGCGATACTCCTGTGACTAATGTCTGTGGCGGGCGCCTAACAGGCGCCTGGAGCGGACGCGGCCATGATTAGAGGAACAGCAGCGTTTATTCTCTGGCCGCGCCGCTCAGGCGCGATTCGTTAGGCGGCTTCGGCAATGAGAAGTGGAGAGTTGGCGCTGGGATATGCATTCATTCTGATAGTGGGCGGCATCGTGTGGATCTTCAACGAGCCCCATCGGTTCTACTGGGGGGTGTTGGCGATCAGTATCGGGCTTCTGCTGGTGTACCTAAGGCTTCGGTTCGGTCGGGTGGACGCCGCCTAACAGGCGCCTGGAGCCGTCGCCGCCCAGAGGTGAGGAGGACGTTGATTTGATTGCCCGGCAGCATTCTTGGCGCCTGAGTTTCCGATCGCCCTCGAGGTGGGGGCGGCGCGGCTCAGGCGCGATTCGTTAGGCAGACGCGAAGCCGAGGATGATCATCGTCGAGTTCCAGGCCCCAGCAATGTCCGGGGACCAAGTTGGGGCGTTTCTCAAAGCCATCGCCGCAACGGGCGTGCACCTCTCCGCTGCCAGCCTCGACCCTACAGGACGAGGTCGTATCGACATTGCGAGCGAGGACTTCGACAAGCAGGAGGTCCGTACCCTGCGGGAATGGCTGGAGCGCCAGCCCAATGTAGGTGATGTCAGAATCTCACTTGGTGGGGCGTCTGCCTAACAGGCGCCTGGAGCGGACGCGGCGTATGATCAGAGGAATGAAGACTTCTATTTGTCTGCCGCGCCGCTCAGGCGCGATTCGTTAGGCGCCATCCGTTCTCGATGGCAGCGAAGGAGGCTTGCGTGAGGAAGCCCGCGTCGCTTCGCACAGCAGCTTGGGTATTCCTCGTTGGAGGCGCCGCCGGGCTGGTGGGGCTTCTGGTTACGCCGTTGGACCTTCCGATCTACTCAATTGGCGCCACCACGCTTTCGGGCAGAGCGTTTGCTGCGACCGCCGGTGTCCCCTTCGCGCTCGGAACCGCGCTCTTCCTCATCGCTGGAGTCGCGTTGCTAAAGGACTACGCTTGGTCACGCCTGTCTTTCGTGGTCGCTGTCCTCGGCTACGGCATCTCAGCAGCTTGGATCGGGTTGAAGACCGGTGACGCTGCACTCACTGGTAATGCTGGTCTTGGGGGCTTCCTGTTGGCGGTGGTGGCAGCCATCTACCTCTATCGGAGCTCCGCCGTCCGGGCCTATTACCAGCAGTTGTCGCAACGCCCTGGGGATGGCGCCTAACAAGCGCCAGGAGCGGACGCGGCGTATGATCAGAGGAATGAGAGCTTTATTTTCACGCCGCGCCGCTCAGGCGCGATTCGTTAGGCTGCTGAGGGATCCCCTCGTGAAGCCAGGATCTACCTCCGACCTGCGCCCCATATCGGAGAAGACTCTTGAGGAACTCGAGGGCTTCTCGCCGCCGCCCCCGTCCTGGAACAGCCATCTCGTGCAGACGGTACATCGACTCTACTCCAAACCAGTGGGGCGCTTCACCGTCGAAGAGCTGCGGATCATGCTAGGGCAGCATCGGGGCGTCTCATATCTCCTGCCTTTGGCGCTTTCACAGTTGGAGATGAATCCGCTCGCCGAGGGCGACTTCTACGAAGGCGACTTGCTGCTCGCTGTACTAGGTGCAGGGGAGGGGTACTGGCCGCGGCGTCCGGAAGACCTCGGCCGTGCCGTCGCCGTAGCGCGGGGCGCCCTGCGAGATCTCGACGGACTTGACACCACTGACGAGCACCGCCGGACCGTGCGTGGGGCAGTGGTCCATTTCCTGACCCTCCATGCGTCAGCAGCCTAACAAGCGCCAGGAGCCGTCGCGGCGTATGATCAAGGAATGAAGAACTTCATCTTCACGCCGCGCGGCTCAGGCGCGATTCGTTAGGCGGCTGCCGTGCTCAAAGGGGGACGTCGCATCCGATCCGTACCCGAGGGCGCTCGCTCCTTTTCGGAGGTGGCGGTCCAGACTTGTTTCTCTGGCAAGTGCGGGACTTCTTCTCCTTTTTGTCATCACGAGGATCGATTCCCCCGAGCTTCCACAGTCGCCGGGCATCACCTTGGTAGAGGACCCCGACGACGGGGCCAGCGGTGACCGAATGGGCAGCCGCCTAACAAGCGCCAGGAGCCGGAGCGGCGAATGAATCAAGGAATGACGGACTTTACCTTTGCGCCGCTCGGCTCAGGCGCGATCCGTTAGGCAGCGCGAGATGCCCACCATCACGTCGTCCGTGCAACTTCGCTTGCGCAGACGCGTGCCGTCCATACTTCTCGAGGCGGTGATCGCGGCCGTACCGTTTGCCATCCTGTATTACAACCGATGGCATCCCACCTACGTTCGCGCGTGGCTCCAGATTGGAGTGCCGTTCGTCCTGACTGCGTTGGTGCGAACACTCCGCCTCACCAAAGGGCAACCCCCACCCGCGGTGAGCTGGGATCATGAAGGGCTTCTGATTCAGGAAGGCTCGGAGCGAACTGAGATCCCCTGGCGCGATTTCGAGGAATATCGCTTCACCTGGGACATCCCTCGGCAACTGAAGTTGCGTCGGTGGTCCTCGTGGGGAACTGCTGTCAAAGTCGACCTGGCGGGGTTTGACGACGATCAACGCTCAGCATTGACGAGGGAGCTTGACTTGCATGTGGCGCTGCCTAACAGGCGCCTGGAGCGGACGCGGGAGATGATAAAGGAATGAAAACGTCTATTCGTCACCCGCGCCGCTCAGGCGCGATTCGTTAGGCGGCAATCGCGCTCCCATGACCAACCGGACACTCCGAGCAGCGCTTGCGACATTCGAGGTGGGATCGGGCCTCGGTGGCATCTGGCTGGTGCTGGCGTCGGGATTGCTGCAGTTCCGTGGTGGGTTTGCGTTGCGCATCGTTTGGATTGCTTTGATGGTCACCTACTGCGCGTTTCTCGCGGCGAGCGGCTTCCTTCTTGCGCGACGACACCCGGCGGGCGTGCGCTTCTCCATCTACGCCCAACTGCTGCAAGTACCAGAGATCATCACACGGCCGTTCACATTTGTGCTCTATACGCCCTTGAGCCTCACCGTGACAGTCAGCGCCAAGGTTGACGTCTCATTCGTGGCCAATCTAGGGGCAAATGTGCAACTTCTGTTTGGCAGGACGCCGGAGGTCGCCTTGCTAGGGGTCAACGTCCTCGCCTTGGCGATCGTCTACTTGCTGAGGTCGCGCCTTGGTCATGATTCAGGGACGGCGGACGCCTCATCGGTTGCCGCCTAACAGGCGCCTGGAGCGGACGCGGCCATGATCAGAGGAATGAAGACTTTCATTTGTCTGCCGCGCCGCTCAGGCGCGATTCGTTAGGCGGCACGAGTGGCGCACCCGTGACTGGTGATATGTTCCGGAGGCTCGCCCTCCGATTGCCTAATGCTGAGGAGCGGGCACACATGAGCCACCCCGATTTCCGGGTGGGTGGGAAGGTCTTCGCGACGATGGGATATCCACGGGCCGGGTGGGCCATGGTGAAGCTGACGCCCGAGGACCAAGCGGCGTTCGTCGGCATGAGGCCAAACGTGTTTGTCGCGGTGAAGGGGAAGTGGGGCGAGAAGGGTTGTACCAATATCATTTTGGTCCGTGCCACGGTGCCACCGGTTCGGGCGGCGCTGCGAGCAGCCTACGACGTGGTAGATGCCAAGCGCACGCGCCACAAGAAGACCGGTGGCCGTGCCGCCTAACAGGCGCCTGGAGCGGACGCGGCGTATGATGAGAGGAATGAAGACGTCTATTTGTCTGCCGCGCCGCTCAGGCGCGATTCGTTAGGCGGCATCTGGATGACTGGCCGACTCTGGGATGACCATCTCTCTGAGGCATCCCAACGCCCGGCGGTGAAGCTCGTCGACCTGATTGTCTCTGAGGCAATCGTGAGCGGATCGTCCGCCATTCGTCTCTCCCTTGA